>Ga0209702_10002503_pt1 | contig 31821 bp, 25 predicted proteins | sample FRY01_FD_187210 | JGI IMG/M metagenome (GOLD analysis project Ga0209702, IMG submission 187210) | Freshwater microbial communities from Lake Fryxell liftoff mats and glacier meltwater in Antarctica - FRY-01 (SPAdes) (version 2) | ecosystem: Environmental > Aquatic > Freshwater > Ice > Glacier...
GCAAGAAAAGGGTGAGAATCGAACATACTAATCGGCGGTGCAAGTGCTTCAGAATTGTCAAGGAAACTTACAGGAACCATCTCAGGCATATTGAGGAAGTTTGGATTATTGTCTGCGGACTTGTCAACATAAATCTTTGAATATTGATATTTATTTAAGAAAGTGATCTAATAGTCATTGCCAGCCACTTCCAGATGGTACTGCTGGCCAAGAAAAGCAAAACCCTTACCCAGTTCCAGCAAAAATTTCATCACGTGTGATACCAGTTGATTTTCGATATCCCGCTCCTTGTAGGGCGCGGACATGGCCATGAAGTCAAAGATGTAGGGATCTTTGAGGGTTTGCTCAGCCAGCTCGGATTGGGGCGTAGGAAGCGTATGTTTGAAATTTGTGATCGCTTTGCTCTGCCGTTCGTAGAGTCGGGATTTGATTTGCAAAGCCAGTACATCGCGGCTCCAATTGTTTTCCAGCATATGCTGGAGATAGAAATTCGCCTCTTTGGTATCGCTGGATTTACTGAAAATCAATATATTATGTCCCCAGGGAATTTGGGCAACAGGCTGTTGCAGAATTGAGGGCGAGTAAAAATCATAAAATTGACGGCATAGAGCAAGGTTTCGATAAGAAAGTCCTTTCATCTCCGGAAACTCAGATTTCAGGTCTTTTGATAAGATGTCGAGAAACTGGCTTCTATACCCCGTATGTCTTTCCTCGATCATTTTCCCCAGTTCCCAATAGAATTCAATCAGAGCAGAGTTGACGGCTATGGCAGCTTTCAGTTGAACGGAGCGGATTTTGGCTTTTAGTTCAATCAGCCAGGTTTTGTATTCGGGGTCGGAAAGGTTCATGAGGATCAGCTAGGTAGGGATAAGGTAAACAGGAAAACCGTAACCCAGGCTTCATCCGATGATCTTAATCCTGCACAAACCCCAAATCAACGACAAAAGCCAATTTCACAAAACAGGAACCCAAGGTTGGGCGTTATAACTAATAAACACCCAACATGAGATACCTATTGGCCACTATTCTATTGATAACGACGATGAACACACTTACCATTTTTGATTTTAGCAAAAACTCCAACATCCGGGACTGGAAAATTGTGGATGATGTCGTGATGGGTGGAAGATCTTCCGGGAGCTTTTCTCTTAGTCCGGAGGGTTACGGTGTATTTGCAGGCCGGGTATCGTTGGAAAACAACGGTGGCTTTTCGTCGGTACGCTACGGGTTTGAAAAAATAAAAGTTAAGGAATACAGCAAGATCACGGTCAAGCTCAAAGGCGATGGAAAGGCGTATCAGTTACGGGTAAAGGATGATTCGGGTACCTATTATTCCTACATCGCCGAATTCGCTACTTCGGGCGAATGGCAGGAGATCGAAATTCCACTGGTAGACATGTACCCTTCGTTCCGAGGCAGAAAGCTGGATCTGCCTAATTTCTCGCGTAGTACCATCGAAGAAATCGTCTTTTTGATCGGGAATAAAAAGCCTCAGGAATTTAAGCTAGTGATCGATACCATAGCGTTGAAATGAGTGAGGAGTAGTGCTTTCTACGCCAAGCTACTCGCTAACCCTGATTTGCAATCAGGGTGAATCCCCCTCGCGTTTGTAACGCGATCCCTAATCATAGAAAAGCCAATAATAGCCCGCGTCACAGAGGCGAAGTAATAGCATCCCAGCGGGGAATCGTCCCGATTACAAACCGGGATGAGCCGCCAAGTTTAAGCTAGTGATCAAGCACCCCCTCACCGAAATACCGGACTCGTGGAGTATAGCTGCTCAAAATTAGCCGAAACATTATTTTTGATGTTGGTGATATTCATTTCGGTTCCCAGGCGGAGTGGAAAGCCGCGCACAAAATGATCGACGGCGGGTCCCATCCCTTGCTGAAAAGAAACCGGCAGGGTGAATATTAGGTCGGATAGGTGCAGCGGAATTTCGTAGGTAGACCATCAATCGTGGCCATCGACCACAAAGTGTTTCGATTCAAACCCTTCTACTTTACCCGTTTCTTTCTTGCACTTTTTATCAAACTCGCGCTTGGCTTTACGCCTCGATTTGCTGGAATTAGCCCCATAAAATTGCGTCTCGGTCATCGCCGGAATAGTGGAGGCGTCCTGCATCATTTGCCGCATTGCGGGGAAATCCTGGTTTTGCGTTTTGTCCCATGTAGCGATTTTTTGATTCAGTTCCCGCTGCATTTGGGCCCGCTCCGCTGGGCGGGGTCAGTTTCAGTGGCAATAGCCCGGCGATCGTCCTCCATGCTTTGTCTTACTTCTTCATTGGCCCCTGATATAGCTTCTTCGAACTTTGCAGGGAACTAAACACCTTACCGGGGCTGTCGTCCGTTTGGGGCACCATCACCATTCTATCTTCTTTAAAATAATAATGAATCGCTGATGTCTCGCCATCCGCGCTGATCACCATGTCAAAAGTCCAGTCACCACAGCAGACGGGCGGATCTTCACGGACCCCACCGCATACCAGGCGTACTCCACGGCGCGAGCTTTTTTGGTACATTTTCCAAACAAATTTTTGGCTACCTCAGCGCTCAAATTCGAAAAATGCTCAAATTCGGATGCCGGATTCAGCAGCGGAATGGTCTGAAAAATCAATTGGGCAGCCTCCTCGGTGGTCACCTGCTCCCCTGCTTTCAGGGAATATTTATCGTCAAAGTCGTCGGTACCCATACCCCCGTTACAAATCAGATAAAACCAGCGGACAATTACCCCGGAGTTTACGTGAATGCCACAGTAGTCGTTTTCCCGGTTGCAAACCGAGGCAGATTCGATCCAGAACTTTCCAAAGGTATCAGGTTGGGTTCGGGTGCTGCTGGTTTTAGGGGTTGCCAGGTTGCGAATACCGGTACCCGTAAATACTTTTTTGGCCATTAGCCAAGGGTCAGAGCCCATCCGGTCCACGGCCGCAGCCATGACGTCGGCCAATGCTTCATTGAGCGCTCCGGGCTGTCCGTAACGATTTAGCCCGCCCATACTATTTTCTACTACCCCGTGCGTAAAGGGCAGACACATCCAAGGAGACAAAGTGTTTGTCGCTCCCAAGAGCGCCCTTGATCCAACCGGCGCGTCCGCCATCTCATCCACTTTGGCTGGACTAATTCGGCCCCAACGGAATCTACTATCGACCGGGAGAAAAGCCGCACCGGGGTAGTCCGGCACGTACATCACATTGATATCACTGGCAAGGTTATCTACCCCAATCCAATTTAAGCCGCGACAGGTAGTAGTTCGCCGTTTGCCGATAGGCCCAATGAGCGGCTTGCTGGGGTCCGCCAGAAAATAGGCAGTATCTTTTTTTAACGTAGTAATAGTTTTGGCTTCATAAAACAGGGTATTGGTCCGGACGGATACCCCAACGCCAGGTTCCGTTACAATGGGCCAAGTGGGCAGGCATTCTAATGTCGTTTGTTCCCGCCGTAGTACCTCCCCCGTCTGGGCATTCAGGTATATTTTCTCATCCGTCTGGACTACACCGAATCGGTAGCAAAGCCAAAACTCGCGGGTGGGGTTATCGTTGGTCAGGGTTATCCAAGCCAATTCCAGGTCACGGCAGGCGGCAACCGGAATCGGAACCACAAAGTCATCAATGGCCTTGGGAGTTAACCGTAATGCCTGACCGGGATACAGATTTTTTACCTTTTGGAAAGCTTCATCGCTGGTCAGGCTTTTTTCGTTTTTTTAGAAAAAGGTGCGTAGGCCATTCCAGTAGCAAAAGCACCCGACAAGGGTTTGGGCGTAAAGGTAAACCGGCTACCTTCGACAGGAAAGGCCTTTATCTTTGTGTAGGCTATCCGTAAAGCGTAAGTTCACCCCATAGCGTTGGGACATCCACTCTTGGAATTTAGGGGTGGTCATGGCCGACTCTTCGTAGAACTGCACGAACAGTGGTACTTCCGAAACCGGGTTCGGTTGAAGATCATAGGCAACCTCCTGTTCAGTAGAACCTGCATGTTCAAGCGGATTGTTCCGCTCCTCACCGGGCTTGGGTTTATCAGAAGCGGGCTCAGCTTTGGGTAAACCACCAAACTCTTTGCGGATTTCTTCTTTGGCTTTTTCAATTTCTCGGATCAACTCAGGTGTGGCTAGTCCCTGTTTTTTGAGGTTATTCAATTGCTGATCCAATTGTTTAATCAACGCCTCAGGATCCACGGCTAGCTGAAAATCCTGCATCGCCTTCTCCTGCTCCGTAGTGTTCGGTTGAGACGGTGGTTTGCGGTTCACTTTAACCTGAGTAAACGATACCTGCGTAACTAAAAGTAGGAGGCCATAGATTAAGAATGTGCTAATCATGATTGATGAAAAAAAGATTTATTTTGATCACTAATTTATCGTGCCAATAAAAGCAAACGTGCTTTTATTGGCACGATAAATTTAGCATCTTCTCTACTGGTATGGAGGGTCTATCTAGTGAAAAACCATTGATTACGAGTAACTTGTCCTCTTTTTCCTTTTCAATACAACAACCCAAAAATACATAGCGGCACTTTCTGCCCGTAGCTAATCTCGATATCATCGGTTGTTCCGTGCTTATGCAGCAGGATCGCTAAAACTGTTTTCCGTAAAAAATAATTTACTAAAAAGGCTTCCTTTTAATCAAGTCATTACCTAAAATCGGGATACCCTCCCTATTTCTTCGTCCCTATTCCTAACAACAGAAACTTTACAACATGAAAAATCTCAGAAGCCTCCTTTTTTCCTTTCTCCTCACGGTACTCTATTTCTCCACGCAGGCCCAAACCTCCCCTCAGGACATTCAGTTTGTGCGCCAAGGCGTGCGGAGGTTAATCTTTGACGCAACGCAGTCCATTCCGTTAACCGCTTTAAAACCAGCCGAAATTGTTGGCATGTCGGCCATGTATCCCGTTGAGCATGCGCTGGAAAAACAGGCTACCATTCGGGCTGAAAACAACATACTAACAATTCAATCCGAGCAGGAAACCCGGACGAGCATTTGGTTTGGTGGATTTAATCCTTTTGCTACCTATACCCTCGATCTAGCAGGATGTACCGGACAGGGCGAAGTAGGTTTTGAGTTTTCGGATGCTAAAAAGACGAATCAGTTTTTCGTGGTCGTCGGTTTTGCCGACGGATTTCTAACCAAAGCGCGACTGCGGGTACTTCATAATGCAGTCGTGGTAGCCGATGAATCAATCGCCACCAATTTAACCGGGAAAGAAAGAGCTGAAGGCCAATTAATTCTGCAAATGCTGGGTAGCGGACTCGTGCTGTACCAACAGAATAGCGGACTACCCCAACCCATCGGACAAAGCGATTTTAACCAATACCTCGACCTGCGCAAAAAGGAGTACATCTATGGTTTCCAGTCGAAACTAAACATACATCTGCAAGAAGGAAGCGTTGGCATCCGTTCCGTCGAAGCAGGCCTGAGTACCGGCAACGGACTGGCCGATATCCGGGCAATTACCTATGAAAACGGTGATCCACTTTTGGATCAAGGGCGGCTTTGGTACACGATGTCCATTCGTGGACGCGCCCTACCCCACCACATTCAGGGGGTGTTCAGCATGAATCCTACGGTTTTTGACATTAAGCTGGAAGGTATTATTGTTTTTGATCGGCAGGACGGTATCCTCCGCAATGAAATAGCCTCACACATTTTCTACGACCGCACCGCCAAGCTATGGCGGGGGCTTACGACGGGGTTCAGTGCCTACGCAAACCCCAAAACCGAGAAAAAGCAGCTGCTGGCCATCGAGAGTCAGCGCGACCCCCGCTTTGGGTTTTCTGTCATGCAGGCCGAACCCTTCGGTATGGTGGGTGATATCGAAGATCCACACGTACTATATGATTCCACCGCCCAAAAGTGGCGGATGTTAACCTGCGAAAACCAGAATGCCGGCTATAAAGCGATTGTATTAGAATCCGATTTTTGGAACAAGGGTTATACCCGCATCGCCGGACCCGTAAGTCAAAACTCAACGGGTACATCCATCCAAAAAATAGGTGATACGCGCTATTGCTTTTCGGGAAGTTCGGAGCGTAAAATCTTTATCTATACCTACCCCGACCTGAAACCAGCGGGCACGTTGAACATGGACCTACCACCCTGGGACGCAACGGCCGGTACCCGCGTGTGGCCCAACGTGGTGCAGCTACCCAAAGGGTACCCGTTTAGGTACGTAGCCCTGATGATGGACCGCTTCAACTACCCCGGTCTCAAAGGACCAAACTGGACCTACGGGGCTATTTATCTGTACCATGGCTTTGAATAGGAGGCTTATTGAAAAGCAGGTAAGGGTATTTTCTTTCCGCATCGGTCTGAAGATGGTAAGACCTACATCAATTATCATTAGGCTGACTTCTATTTCCATAACCTACCAAATCGCATGAAAAGTACCTTAACCACCCTTGTTTTAGTATTGTCCTTTTTTCTGTGCATCGCGCAGTCACCCGCCCCTACTAGTCTGCGTACGGACTTGCTTGAACATACCGACTATGTCTGGAAAAACGGTTTTCTAACCAACCTCACGCTTAAAGAGTCTTCGGCAGCATTCTTTACTTTTCAGACTGCCGATATCCGTACCAACCGTCCCTATTTTAGCTGGGTAATCAGTGATACTTCACGCAACGTCAGTCAGACAAACTACCAACTATTGATTGCCTCGTCACAGGATAAGATCAACGCCAATCAAGGCGATGTGTGGGACTCCGGCAAAGTAACCGGCAGTCAGCAAATGAATGTCCGTTGTGGGGTACCTCTTGATACCAACAATATCTATTATTGGAAGGTAAAAATCTGGAACAACAAAGGACAGGAAAGTACCTGGTCGGCACCCAAGGCATTCCGAACCGCAAAGATGCTTTCGGGCTACGCCACGGCCTACTATCCTTTGGTAAAATCAGAAGATAAACCCGTAAAGCAGCGTCGCCTGAGCAGTCAAAGTGTATTGTATGATTTTGGGAAAGATATTTTTGGACAACTGTTCCTGACGGCCACTAGCCCAACCGGGAGCGATACACTGGTGATTCACCTGGGCGAGCACGTAACTGCCGATGGCCACGTGCATACCAAGCCGGGCGGTACGCTCCGCTACCGAATGATCCGCCTGCCGCTACGAGAAGGCGAGCATACCTACGCGATACAGTTTACTTCTGATAAGCGCAACACCGGCCCCAAGGCCATATTCATGCCCGACTATATTGGCGAAGTACTACCTTTTCGCTACGTGGAACTGGTTGTACCCTCGGGGCAGGTACGCGTGCAGAATGTGACGCGTCAGGGTGTTTTCTATCCCTTCGACGAAACATCTACTACCTTTACCAGCTCCGATACCACCTTGAATCAGATCTGGGATTTGAGCAAGTACTCCATCAAGGCTACTTCCTTTTCGGGTTATTACGTGGATGGCGACCGCGAGCGGATTCCCTACGAAGCCGACGCCCTCATCAATCAGTTGTCGCACTATGCCGTGGATACGGAATTCAACATGGCCAAGCGCTCCCTCGATTACCTGATTTACCACGCCACCTGGCCTACGGAATGGTCGCTGCAAAATTTACTGGTAGCCTACTACGACTACCTTTACTCGGGTGATATCCGAGCCGTGGGTGCTTTATACGATGAACTGAAACCCAAAATACTGTTGGCTCTTGCCCGCGAAGATGGCCTCATCAGTACCCGGACCGGCAAGCAAACAGCAGAATTCAAAAAATCCATCCACTACGGTACCTTCGACGGAAAGGAGGATCTGAAAGACATTACCGACTGGCCCCAGCCCAGCGAGATTGATGGTTTTCAGTTTAAGGAATACAACGCCATTGTAAATGCTTTTCACCACGAGGCACTACTAGCAATGGAACGCATTGCTAGTAAATTAGGAAAGCAGGACGATGTCATTTTTTACCAAAAACGGGCTCAGCAGGTCAAGATCGCTTTTCAGAGTACGTTCATTGATTCTAAAACGGGTTTAGTACGCGATGGCGAAGGTACCGACCACTCGTCCCTGCACGCCAATATGTTTGCGCTGGCTTTTGGTATGGTACCTGAGAAAAACCACGCGCGGGTACTGGCCCATATTCAGGCCAAAGGCATGGCTGCGAGTGTGTACGGATCGCAGTTTTTGCTAGATGCGCTCTATAACGCCAATGAGACCAAATACGCCCTCTCGCTCCTGACCGATACCGGACTACGTAGCTGGTACAACATGATCCGGACCGGCTCTACCATTACCACAGAAGCCTGGGATACGCGCTTCAAGTCCAATCAGGATTGGAACCACGCCTGGGGGGCGGCCCCGGCCAATCTGATCGTTCGTAAATTGATGGGTGTGGAGCCAATCACACCTGCCTTTGGCACCATTCAGATCAAGCCTCAGCCCGACACCCTCCGGCAGGCCACGCTGGACTATACCACGCTACGCGGGGTTGTAAAAGTTAGTTTTGAAAACACTCCGAGGCGTTTCCAGCTTAGCACCACACTACCCGCCAATACCACGGGCACAGTTTACCTGCCCCGCAAGAATGCAAAAGGTGTCGTATATCAGGATGGAAAGGCCATTAAGGCTACCGTTGATGGAGCTTTCTGGAAAATAGAATCCGTGGGATCGGGAAGTAATGTGTGGGAGGTGAGGGATTAGCTATCTTGGTACCCGTCAGGTTTTGCAAACCTGACGGGTCGCTATTAAAATTCAGGAAAGAATGAGTCTTGTGTATAATTTACAGATTGAACCTCTTTACACAACTGTTTCAAAGCACTTGGACCCAACAGAAATATTAGCTCCTCTACACATCAACAATTCTCCATTCAAGCTTCCATCGGTAGAAACGAAACATCCACGTAGTACCTCTTTTTGGGGCTTTGGGGATCAATCCATACGTGAACTAAGCGGTTGTTCAGAAAGGGAGTGGGGTCAAAGTAGAACTTTTCGCTATTAAAAAAGTATGTTTTTCGATCTTCTGGATTAAGCCATTCAGCCCTGACACAGAACTCGGTTTGTGAGCCATTGGATTGGATTATAGCTATTTCAGCCCGGCCCGGCAACTCCACCATTCTACCCGTTTTGGGTAATTCTTTGCGGAGTCGTTCCAAATTAATGGCTAAGTAGATGTTACCAATTCCTATTGACAGAAAAAGTAGCCCAAAGCCTCCGACGATGGTGAATAGTCCCCACATCTCCATGAAACCTTCGATAACGGCCGAAGAAGGTTTCCCCGGTTCGTAGCGCACTTTTACGGGTTCGCCTACGTCATAGGAAGCCGGACTGGAACCGACTTGAGACCTGAAAAACTGGTCCTGTCCGGCGGCATCCTTGTATTCGACTACCGGATATACGTTCTCTCACCTTTGGATGAATAGCTGGATTCCAGTTCGCTTACCACACCGTCGGCCACGATAGAGCGGGCCAAAAATTCCCGATGCCCAATGAATAGATAAATTGCAATTCCCACTGCAATAGCACCCCACAGCGTACAGTGTATCTTTATATTTCTTTCGTATCTTTTTCTCATTGGATTTGTCTTTTTCTCATTGGATTTGACTTTACCTTAATCAAAAAAAGAAAACTACTGATAATCAGCGACAAAAGAACTGAAAAATGAGTGTACGGTCAGAAAAACCTTGTTGCCGGAACGGCTGGTATACTCACAACCCCGCATCATCCGATGCTCCCTGCGCCAGGGCCGTCCAGTCGAGATTTTCCCGCCCTTTGGCAATGGCCGACAACAGGCGGTCACGGAGCATACTAGCAAGTGGCATAGGCGCCTGCACGGCCGAGGACGCTTCGAGTACCAAATTAAGATCTTTCAATCCCAGCGGGAGCTTGAAGCCTACTGGTTCGTACGTGTTTTTAGAAATCATCTGGCCGTACCCCTGAAAAATCGGCGTTGCAAAAAGGGTTTGGGTAAACATGTCGTACATGGCTTGCCGGGGCACGCCATTCTTTTCACCCATCGTGAATGCCTCCGCCATCATTTCCATACTAGCCGCAATCATGAAGTTACCGGCCAGTTTCACCACATTAGCCGCACTTACCTCATCACCGAAGTCAAAGTAACCTTTAACCGAAGGCGCTATAATGCTTTTGGCCCGCTCTTTGGCACTTGCTTCGCCCGATACACAAAGATTACCGATCCGGGCAGTAACAGCATCCGGACGGGCAAAAATCGGGGCTGAAACATAGGCTACGCCGTGCGCAGCGTGCATCTCAGCCTGCCGTCTTGCCGTGGCGGGAGAAATGGTACTCATTGAAATATGGAGTCCGGCGGCGCCAAGCTTTTTTACTACTTCCTCAGTCACGGTGGCTTCCAAAGCAGCATCATCAGCTAGTACTGTTACAATAACACCACCGGGCGAAACGGCCTGCTCTGCGCTTTCAGCTTCCCTAGCTCCGAGCTCGATTAATGACTGGGCTTTGCCAGCCGTACGGTTCCAAACCGTTACTTCATGGCCATCTTGAATAAGGTTAGCCGCAATGGGAGTGCCCAAGCTCCCCAAGCCCATAAATGCTATTTTTTCTGACATCGTTTTTTAGGTTTGTTGCAAAACGAATTTTAGATGAGGTGGAAGATATCAAATTTCGGTTGAAAAACGAATATACCTTTTATCATTGGTCAGGCGAAGCCCCCTTTTTCCATTTATCTGCATAAAATGTCAAACTCAGCATGACGTACCTCGGCATCCGGTTTACGAACTGCTCGCTACGGGTGTTGGTAGCGATATAGTTAGTAAAGTCGTTCTCTACGTTCAATAAATTATGGGCAGTAAGCGAAGCCCTGAGTCTTTTAGAGGCTAGAAAATAGTGGTAGGCCGTGAGATTCAAAATATGGTAGCTTACGGGTGGAGTAGTAGCATTGAAGCTCAGATAGGCAGTATTCTGGACTTCCAAGAATGTGTTTTCCGACCAATTATACTCGGCCTTGATTTTGATATCCCCCCGAAAACTATTGGCGGCTTTCTGGTATTGCTGCCGGAAGGTGTTGGCGCGAAAGTCCGATTTCACCGATAGCTTTTTCGAGATTTTCCAATTCAAATTTCCTGATAAGAACGCGAAATAATTATCAAAGACTTGACGATTCTGATTGGAAATAATATTGTTTTGCTGCCACCCTAGGTAGGCAAAGAGAAACACATTGTAAGGTTTGCTAGTAGTGAATTTCGTCCAGAACAGATTTACATTTGCTTGTTGTGCCGGATACCCTTGCCGGAAAGTTTGAAAGATAAAGCCTTGCGTGGTCAAATTATTAGAAAATAAGACGGGATTTGTTTGGTATTCGTATTTCAGACCAGCGGAGAACAAATGCCCGCTCTCGGTGGAATTAGAATATTGTACTTCAGCTCGGGAGAGAGGATAGGGCTGCAGGCCAGAGTTTCCGGCCCTCACTAACTGCACGTTGGAACTGTCAACGACCGGAAACAACCTCGGGTAAGGAACCTGATTATTGATGAGATTGTAGCGTAACTCAACCTTGCCATTCCCGCTTCCTTTGTACTGCGCATAAAACTGTGGCAACAGCCTGACTTGGTGAAAAGTTTGGGTTGCTCCATCCTCCGTTTTACGGCTTCCCCGCCAGTCCCATAAGCCCGCCCCTAGCCTGAGGGTCAGGCTTGTGCCTTTGAAAAGCGTATTGAAGCTGTACGTTTGTTGCTGATCCTTCATGGTAAACTGCCCGATGCCTAAGTCGGGTCTTGCGAGTTCATATCCAATTCGAGTTGAATCGTATTGAAAGCCCTCCTGTCGAACCGTGTTGCGCTCCAAATCGAAGTTTCCCCGCCACTCGGCAAGCCAGCGCCGGGCAATGGGTTGGGCGTAGACAAGCTGTCCGTTAAACGCCTGGGAAAAGTTAGTTCGGTCGATAAGATTATCGTTAGAAAACTGTCCCCCCGTTAATCCCCGCCATTGATTTTGGTAGGTTTGGCCAAAACCCGACGTACTTAGCGAGTGACTCGCATAGGCAGAGAGCACCTGAGCGGGCTTACCTGGGCGGTGCGTCCAAGCCACTTGCTGGTCGGTGATGATCGTATTTGTGTTATTGATTTCATTTCTCGCCAGGGAGGTATTGACCAGTCGTGCGGTGTCCAGCATATTTACAATCGTTTGGTCGTCGTCGATTCGCTGACCAATGCGCCGGTAATTCAGCCGGGTGCCCAGCCGCCAGCTATTCCGGTCGTTGGGCCGCAGGGTACCGTTTACTGCTGACCAAATGTTGGTATTGTCATTCTGGTCGGAGCGGGACTGCCGGATTGTTTGCTCGACGCTTCCCAAAGTGATAGTCTGGCGGGAGTCGTTTAAAAGCAATTGTCGGGAATGATCGGCCACGGCGAAAGCAATCCACTCTTGCTTTTCGGAAGAAGTGCTATAGTTCAAGCCTCCGCTTGTGGCAGACGATACGCCCTCGCTGCGGTTGTCGGAGGGGAGGTTTTGGGATTGTTCCCGGCTAAAACGCCGCGAGGAACCCTGCGAAGCTAAATCGCTGATAGAATAGGCCCCGTCAATGCTTCCCAGCAACGCTTTATTGATAAACCAGGTTTCTTGTTGTTCGCTCAGGAGCCGCTCATTGGTATTGTTGGCGTTGAAAAAACTGCTGAAAAACCGCTTGCCGTTCAGCACATTGTATTGGACGGGTAGCGCGTAGCGGCGGTATGTCCCCAAGCCCACCCCCATGCTGCCGTATTGTCCTTGCTTTTTGTCAGCTTTGAGCTTGATGTTCATGTTCACGCTCGACTGCCCCGCGTTGTCGGTCACTTCGAGTTGCTGCACCATTTCCGAGCGCAATACCTCCAAAGTGGCTTTTGGGTTGCCACCAAAAATAGGCTTGCCATCGACGGTTATTTTTTCCACATTTTTGCCCATTACCGTTACCTGCCCATTGTCCCCAACCATGACGCCCGGCACTCTTTCCAGCAATTGGCTGGCCGGGGCAAAGGGGCGGGTCTGGATGCTGTCAGTTCTTATGACGAGCGTATCGCCCTTGTAGCGAAAGGGTTCATTGGGTTTTATTTTAACCTCTTTGAGCTCAATGACCTTTTCTTTAATCGCAATAGCTAGGCTCGTCTTCTGCCCTAAGCTGTCGATTCGGAATGTGCGTTGGAAGGTCTGGTATCCCGCTACCTCGATCGTTATTGTACCATAGGCAGATGGGGAGAGTTTCAAGGAAATACAGGTGTCTTTGGCAGGGAAGTTTGAAAATTGGCCTTGCCAGGTTAGTGTGGCTATAGCCTCGGTGTTTTGTGGTTGGAAGCTAAGACAAAAAATAACCTTACCAGAAATCTGTGCGCAGACATCTGGCAAGGTTAATAGTAAGGTAAAGGTTATTAATAGTAACTTAGTTAGTCCATTCAACAAAATATACTTTATTATTGGGTTTCAGCTACTTTACTACTATCTCAAATCGACCACTTTCAGGTCACTTCTGATCTCATTTCCTGTATTAGAATCACAATAAATCCTCTCTTCTACCAGCCAAGAACTGCTAACGTAATGAAAGTCAAGACCACACAGATATTCGCCTACCTGGACTTTTTGCTTAAAAGCAGCTCCTTTATGGAGGGCTCCTTTTGACGACTCAGATGAAGACGCCGTTTTTGTTTTGGCATACCCAACCGACAACCCAAATAAGCACAATACGAGCATACATAGCTTTTTCATAAGATTATAAAAGTTAAGTTAAAAAAGAAAGTTTAGAATAGATTGCAACAGTGGGGTTTTTTTTCAGATTTGCAAGAGATATTGATGACTTTTTTGACAATATCTGAATGAGTTGGCTCTAAGAATAGCACGTTACAAATCAATAAGTTATACTTCAAATGAAACCTTCAAAAAAGCTTTATTTTCTTGTAAGAGTTACCTTGGTCTGCCTCTTGTATTTCTTAGTCACACAAAAAGGGTTTCCCCAAAGCAAGAGCTTACTAGAACTGTTTGAGGGAAGGGAAATTACGACAGTCATAAATTCATCGGGCATTACGGGGGTAGGCGACGAACATAATCAGTCTAAATCAGGAGGTATTCTGACTACTGTATCCAAAACTACCAAGCAGGACCGTCGGGTTCGGGAAGTAATTGTCATGGCCAACGGAAGAAGAGGCTGGAAGGTAACTCTTGAAGCTTTGAAAATAGAAGTTCTCATAGACAGCGACGGCCGAAAAAGCTCCTACGATTCCGATAATGTCTTTGAAAGAGATCCGATGGCGGATGCCGTCAGTAGGCGGTATGACCCTTTAGTAAGAAAACCCGTCCGTCTGGAGTACACTACACAAGGCAAAATATCAAAGGGAGATGTAAATAAAGCCTTTGATGAGTTTTGGAAAGGACATATTCCTATTTTCTTCACTCCTGAGCTTTGGCAGTCGTGGGTGCTATTCCCCGAGTTGCAAAAGGTCAATCCTGCACCCAATACCTCCTGGAAAGATCATGGTTCTACCGCGCAGATATCCTATGCTATAGAGTACACGATCACAACGATTGAGAATGATCGGGTAACGGTTCATTTCAAAGGGACAAGCACTCCTTTGAAAGGGGCAAATTCGGGTTCTGCACCTCAAGCAGCAGGCGAGAAGGGCGATCAATACGAAGGAGATCTGATCGTGGATAAAAACAATTTCTTGATCCTGGCGGCACACTATACCAGTATTTCAGAATTAGCAATTGGAACCCGAGGTGGAATTGTTTCGGTAATAAGTAAGCAAGAGTACAGTGTGGAGAATACCCTTAGCGACCTCTCTAAAAAATAGGCATGAACCCTCCCACGGTTTTGAACTATGCCATGGATTGCTACACCTGAATAGCCCCGACATTGAAACGTCAGCGCCCCGGGATCGTCGAACAGAAGCAACGGGTGGGCGATGTGGAGATGGATCTGGTGATCGGCAAGAATCATAAGGGTGCCCTGCTGACGATCAACGACCGGGCCACGGGGATGCTGAAAATGGGCTACGTGGAGAGCAAGGAGGCCGCCGTAGTGCAGGCTAAAGCCGTTGAGCTGCTCTTGGGCTGGAAGGAACTCCTTCATTCAGTCACCACCGAAAATGCGGGGCAGCCCGTGCCGAAAGGAGTTTGCCTACCACAAGAAAGTCTCGGAAGAGCTCGAAGTGGACTGTTATCGGCCGGCGTTCCGGTTTGCCAAGCCCTACCACAGCTGGGAAAGAGCAGGGCGGCCTGTGCCGAGCTAACGAAAATCGGATAACATATTTGAAAGAGACCAGTTGGCTAATGCCATTGGGTCTAACTATGATTCTTTTGTAAAAAAACCAATCCGATTGGAATACGATGCCCAGGGCAATGATATCACCAAAGGAGAAATTACTAAAGAATTTGCAAAATTCTGGCGTGGTAAAGTCCCAGTGTTTTATACATCGGCATTATGGCAATCCCAAATCTTTTTCCCTCAATTGATAGGAATAAATCCATCAATAAATTATTTCTGGACTGATACTCTGAGTACGGAGGAAGAAAAATATCATCATGAATTCAACATTACTAAGGTGGAGGCAGAGGTTATTGTTGTTCATTTCAAAGGCGTAACAACTCCCCTCAATATTGCGGGTGTCGGTTCGGCACAAGCAATGCTAACGGAGAAAGGCAGCCGCTATGAGGGAGACTTATTCGTGGACAAAACCACGTTTTTGATTCTTAAAGCAGAGCTGACTACCATATCCGAATTGTCCTACTCATATACTGGGGGAATTGCTACAATTATTACCAAAAGCAATTATAGCATCACCAACACCGTAAGTGACCGCTCTAAGAAATAATTGAGTTCAAGATGAATCCGCTATCTGAAGCCGTGCCACGGTTCAAAACCATAGCACGGATAATAAGCTAAAACTCGACATACAACAACCTGACAACCAACCTCATACTTGAATAGCCCCCACATTAAACCGCTGCGTAATCGGCGCCTGATTGGCGGCTTCGATTCCCATGGAAATAATCTGTCGGGTTTCGCGGGGGTCAATGATACCATCTACCCACAGGCGAGAGGCAGCGTAGTAGGGCGACAACTGTTCGTTGTAGCGATCGGTAATTTCTTTTAGCATCTCATTTTCGGCCTCTGGTGTAATCTCCTTTCCTTTCGCTTTCAGCGAGGCGGATTCGATCTGTACCAGCGTTTTGGCTGCCGCCGCGCCACTCATGACCGCCATTTGGGCCGTAGGCCAGGCATAGATCAAGCGAGGGTCGTAAGCCTTACCGCACATGGCGTAGTTGCCCGCGCCGTAGGAATTACCCACAATAAACGTAAACTTGGGCACCACCGAGTTGGCCACGGCATTCACCATCTTGGCACCGTCTTTAATGATACCCCCTTGCTCGGCCCGGCTACCTACCATAAAGCCCGTTACATCGTGGAAAAACACCAGCGGTATTTTCTTTTGATTGCAATTCATGATAAAGCGGGCGGCTTTGTCGGCAGATTCTCCGTAGATCACTCCGCCCATCTGCATTTCTCCCTTACCCGACTTAACCACCTTGCGCTGATTGGCCACGATACCTACCGCCCAGCCGTCAATACGAGCGTAGGTACAAATGAGCGTTTTGCCGTAGTCGGGTTTGTATTCGTCTAGTTCTGAATTATCAACAATACACTCCAAAAGCTCCAACATATCGTAAGGCTTGAAGCGATCCGTAGGCAAAATATCAAACAACTCATCGGGCTGACGCTTGGGCACTACCGGTTCATTTCGGCTAAACCCGGCGCTCTCGGGAGCGCCGAGCATACCCATAGCCTTCCGAATTGCGTCGAGGCAACTTTTATCGTCGGGGTACTTGTTGTCGGTAACGCCAGAAATTTCGCAGTGCATCGTGGCACCACCCAAGGTCTCAGCATCTACGTTTTCACCGATTGATGATTTTACGAGGTAGGGCCCAGCCAGAAATACTGACCCGGTACCTTCTACAATCATGGCTTCGTCTGACATGATGGGCAGGTAGGCCCCTCCGGCCACACAGCTCCCCATGATGGCCGCAATCTGCGGGATACCCTGGGCTGACATATGAGCATTATTGCGAAATATTCGTCCAAAATGTTCTTTATCCGCAAATACCTCGGCTTGCATCGGCAGAAATACACCCGCGCTATCGACTAGGTAAATAATCGGCAGGTGGTTTTCCATGGCTATTTCCTGCGCCCTTAGGTTCTTCTTCGCTGTGATTGGAAACCATGCTCCGGCTTTAACGGTGGCATCGTTGGCTACCACCACGCACTCACGGCCCGCTACGTAGCCAATACCTACTACTACGCCACCCGAAGGGCAGCCGCCCTCCTCTTGGTACATACCATCGCCGGTAAATGCCCCTACTTCCAGAAAATAGGAGTCCTGGTCGATGAGGTAGTCTATACGCTCGCGGGCGGTGAGCTTTCCTTTTTTGTGTTGGCTGGCAATTTTTTTTACTCCTCCACCCAGCTTTACTGTAGCAAAGCGCTCGTTTAGCTCGTGGAGGAGTCCGTTTAATGATTCAGAATTTGTCATAGTGATGAAGTATAATTTGGAAGTCGAAACTTTATTTTACCAAAAATAAAAAGTCGCCTGCCCGTAAGCAAACGACTTCAAAATGGGCGTACATCAATAACGCCGAATCAGTATCCCTATGTACTTTAAGATATACCTAGTTTTGGATTTTTGGGGTAGCTTGTGAATTTTTGAATTCCAGCGTCGTATCAATCGGCGACTCGGTAGGCCCTTTGTCTTTCTTTCCGAAAATAGATACGTTCACGTAGCGCTTTGGATTTTCTCTAAGATTAGCCAGCAATTGGTTCAAGCTAATCAAGGTATAATTGAGATTATTGTACATTTTATCGTCGGTCAGCAGCTTACCAGCGGTGCCTTGTCCGGCTTTTACTGCCCCGAGAAGCTGCTGCATTTGCGCCACCATCTGGTTCGCACTAGCCACGGTCTCGCCCAAACGTAAAGCATTCAGCGAGTCGGCAAAGGTACCTGCCTTCCTCAGAATGGGCGTAATTTCTTTTTCAGTTTGTACCAGAGATGCCGATAGCTGACTGAGATTGGCCGTCAGAACTGATAAATTTTTTTGGTTGTCTTGCAAAGTACCTCGTAGTACCAATCCCGTCTGATCATAATTGCGAAGTACCTGATTGAGAATAGCCCCGGTTTCCTTAAACCCTTTGGTTACAGCGTTAAGATTTCTCACCAGCGAATCCGCATGGGTCATTACGGGTAACGCTTTTTCTTGCAATAGCGCCGAAATACCCGCCTCTTTGAGACCTACCAGCGTATCTCCATCTTGTAGTTCTTTACCAGTTGCGCTTATACCAAGACGAATAACTTTACCACCAAGCAGGCCGCCATCCGCCAAAACAGCTTGGCTGCCTTCCCGCACAACAATGCTTTTCCGGACCTCAATTATTACCAAAAGTTTATTATTTCTGTCCTGCAAAATCTTGATCGCCTGCACTCGTCCTACCGAAAGCCCGTTGAGTAGAATGGGGTTTGAAGGGGTCAAACCATCAATGTTATCATAAATAATGTGATACTTGTATGAACGGGAAAAGAGTTCGGACCCTTTGAGGAAATTAAAGCCAAAGTAAAGCATCCCTATCGTTACAACCGACAGTACTCCTACTTTTAGCTCTCTTGATACTTTCATGAATTTCAGAACTGGTGATAAAATCGTTTATTTTCGCTACGAAAATACTACTATTATCGTTCCATCTCTTTGCGATATTGCTTAAATGCACCATAAATAGCCTCCGCCACATCGTCCTGACCGTCTTGGGAGTTGAGATATGCCTCTTCGGTAGGATTACTCAAAAACCCTGTTTCTACCAATACACTAGGCATGGTAGTACGCCAAAGTACAATGAATCCAGCCTGCTTTACCCCACGGCTACGCCGCTGTGACAAGCTTTGAAACTGATCTTCCACATGACTGGCAAAACGTAGACTACTCGATAGAAAGGCACTTTGATAATTAGCTAGCATGATGTGCGCAAGCGGTGATGTTGGATCAAACTCTTTGTATTTCTGTTTATAGTCTTTTTCTTGTAGAATCACCGAGTTTTCCCGCTTCGCTACTTCCAGGTTTCCTTCGGTTTTGTGCAACCCCATAACGTACGTTTCAGTACCCAAAGCACTTCTTGAATTAGGGCTGGCATTGCAATGAATCGAGACAAAAAGATCCGCCTGATTACGATTGGCATAAGCCGACCGCTCATCTAATTCGATAAAAACGTCCGACGTACGGGTGTACAATACCCTCACCTCGGGCATCTCTGCCTTGATCTTCCGGCCCAGTGCCAGTGCTATTTTGAGTGTTGTGCGAGATTCACGACTTATTTTACCGCGGGTACCTGTATCATGTCCTCCGTGGCCAGGATCTATGACCACTACGTCAATTTTGCGCGGATCGTTCTCATATACAGGCCCTTCCTGAAAAGCAAATGCCACGCCTAGTAATAAACAACCTGCTGCACCTACGATTTTAAGAACTTTTAACATTATTTTTGGGTTCGTGCGTTACTCCTTAGTGATTTGTCCACTAATTTTGACATATTAATATTGCAAAAGTATTCTATTTGTTACAACTGAAAAATAAGTGGTTTAGTATATGCCTGGTTTTGTGGGCATTTACGTTCACCGGGTGTGTATTTAACAAGCAACAATCGGGCCGCCCTAGTGGCCTGTTTGGCAAAAAAGTAAAGAGTGGCATCCCAGTGCCCGGTGCAACAGCGCCGGACAGTAGCACTAGTATGCCCTCTACGTCTGCGGCGGACACCACCGCTCTTTCCGATACCACACAACTTCGTAACGGCGTCAGAATGGTTGCGCCGGGCATGGACCTTGACTCCATTAGGCGGGACTCCCTTGCCCGGCAGAGTGATCTTCAATCAACCGTCGAGTACACCGCGGAGGATTCTACCATTATGGACGTAGATGGTAGGCAAGTACACCTTTACGGCCAAGCCGAAGTGAAATACGGTACCATACAGTTGAAAGCTGACTACATCCGGATCGACTGGACCACCAATGAACTATTTGCCAAAGGAACCTACGACTCTACCACCAAAAAGACCATAGGAGAGCCTATTTTTCAGGATGGGCCCGAAAGCTATAATACCCGGGAACTTCGCTACAATTATAAGACCAAAAAGGGTTTTATCCGGGGAGTTATTACGCAGCAGGGTGATGGTAACATCCGGGGTGATAAAGTAAAGAAAGACGACGAAGGCAACTTATATATTCGGGGTGCTATCTATACAACCTGTACGCTCACGGACCCTCACTTCTACATCAATGCACCTAAGATAAAACTTATTGACAACAAACAGGTAGTTTCGGGTCCTTTTAATCTCGTCATTGCCGACGTACCACTTCCTTTAGGACTGCCCTTCGGGTTCTTCCCCTTCCCGAAGACTAAAGAGAGTGGAACATCCGGTATACTGTTCCCAACCTACGGTGAAGAACCTAATGGTCGTGGTTTTTTTCTACGCGACGGAGGCTACTACTTTGCTGTCAGTGAGAATTTCAACGCCACCGTCACCGGGCAGATTTACTCAACGGGTAGCTGGGGGTTGGGTGCCAGTTCTGTCTACGCCAAGCGGTATCGTTACAACGGCAACCTTGCCTTGCGCTTCAACCGCAACCGCTCCGGCGATGAAATAGATAAGCTCCTAAACCGGCCCGGTAGAAACGATTTTAGTATTATCTGGTCGCACTCGCCCGTGCCACGGGGAAGCTCAACGTTTTCGGCCAACGTCAACGTTACCAGCAACAGTTTTAACCAGTTTAACGCCCAGGACAACCAACGGTATATCTCCAACGTAGCGAGTTCGTCGGTGCAGTATAACCGTACTTTCGGACAATACGCCCGCGCCGGTGCCAGTATGCGGATTAACCAGAACTTCGGCCAGATTGACCCCGCCACGGGGCGCCGTAAAGATGGGAAAACCAACCTATCAACCCAGTTTAACTTTGGTATTAATCAGATCGCTCCTTTCGCCCTCAATGGCGGTCGTGGCCGCTGGTACGAGAGTTTTCGTTTAGGACTAGATTTCAACGGGGATTATAGTGTTGATAACGCTCTCACGGCCATTGATACTTCTTACACACGTTTGGGCTTCTTTATCGGCAACAGCATCGATATAAGCCGCCTCAACCGGGAGAAAGTAGTTCCGTTCGATTTTAATAACCTACCCGAGATGTTGCGTGACGCCCAGTTTACGGGCCGGTATTCCCTGCCTATTTCGCTACCAAACTTTAAGCTTTTGCGCTTCGTCAACTTCACCCCTAGCCTTTCATTGCAAGGAGAAGTCTTTACAAAAAGTTACAACTATTCGTATCAAGGTAAAAACACAGTCCGTATTGATACGATTAATCAGGCAGGTAGTGAGTATAGTTACTCCTTTGGTGCCGGGCTGAACACCCGTTTTTATGGTACCTTTTTCGTCGGCGGAAAACGTCTGGAAGCCATTCGGCACACCGTTATTCCGGCGGTGTCGTTTAGCTATACTCCTGATTTCTCCGGCGATAACTTTGGGTTCTACCAAAAGGTACAAATTGATGATCTTGGCACCACCCGCCTTCTTTCCAAATACCGGGGCATTGGCAATAGCTTGACGAATAACAACGGTCGCGCTTCCGGAGTAATTTCGTATAGCCTCAACAACTCCTTCGAAATGAAACTGCGCTCAAAGAGCGATACGGCTGACAAACAGTTTGAGAAAGTATCTCTGCTCGATAACCTTAGTTTTAACGGAAGCTACAATATGATGGCTGACTCGTTGAACTTCTCGAACCTGTCCGTCAATGCCAACGCTCGTCTGGGTCAGAATCTCAACATGAACTTTAACATGACGCTTGACCCTTACGCCTACATAGCCGACCCCAGAAGTACTTTTAATAAGGCAGGAATCAAGATCAACGAGTTTGCCATTAGCCGTGGGCAGGGGCTGGTTCGTTTGCAGAATATGAACATTGCCCTCAGTACGAGTCTTAACCCGAAGAAAAAAACGGAGCAACCTAAACAAAATACGCTGGCAACGCAGGAGCAGCTCAACTTCATAGACCGGAACCCCGATCTCTACGTTGATTTCACAATTCCCTGGAACGTATCCCTTAATTATAACTTTGGTCTGAGCCGCTTTGGTTTGCAAAAGGCCAGCCTGATTCAGACGGTAAATGCAACCGGTGATCTTAGCCTGACCCCCAAATGGAAAATAAGCCTGAACACCGGTTTTGACTTTGTAGCCCTGAGCCCCTCAATTACGACCGTTTCGCTTTACCGCGATTTGCACTGCTGGGATATGTCGTTTAACTGGACGCCCTTCGCCGGAAGTGCTTTCCGCGCCAGCAACTATTCCTTTACCCTCAAAGCGAAGTCTACCATCCTGCAAGATCTAAAACTCAGTCGCCGCCGCTCTTTCTACGATCAGAGTGGGTTCTAACAAAAAAATTGGGCACGACTGAGGTTAGCGGCAGAATACTATTCGCTATTTCTCTATCAGCTCAAAGAAACAAAGTACTATTTTTGTGCATGGGTGCTGTTAAATAAGTAATGCTAAATGTTTGTTATAGTGACAAATAAAATAGTTGATAGCTCCGATATGATTGTCTAGTTTCTTGGAAAAAGATACCGTTTTTCTGACTAGCCTGCTGCACCTCTGCCTTAGTGTATTATTGAAACGCTCTATATGGTTGGTGTACCCTTTTTCTTTTCCTGACGCCCTATGCTTTTCACTGTCCAACACGTGGTACCCGTTCCAAAAGTCAGTAAAAAATACCGCATCTGTTTTGAGCAATTCAGAGATTTGATCAAAGAGTTTTCGTGCGTCCGGTTGTCCCCTACGTGACAGGCAATTATCTGGCGATTAGCCGTATTTATTACCAACCAATGTTCTGTGCGAATCCGCCGGGCGGGCCCCGTCCACATCTCATCGGCATCAAAACGCGATCTTTTGTTTCGTACAACTCCATCAACGGGTCCCGGATTGGACTAAACAACTCAAAACAACCCTCTAATCTAGGGTCAAATGCCTCAATATCCGTCCATGGATCTCGACACTCAAACGGAGAAGTGTTTTTTTAAAGGACTGATTTCGTAAATAATAGGTGTCAAGTTTATCTTCTAAATGCGCCTGTATCGCTGCTTGGTCAGGTAAGCCTGCACATAAATCATCTGGGCAGGCTGCATATAGTTTGCTGATGTATCCTTGCAGCCAAACCGGAGAAGCTTCCAGTGTGCGGGCTGTACCCGCCAAGGATATTCTCTCCAATAATAGTTTGTCTACCAAGGCTTTCTCCTGCTGGGTAATTACCTTGTTTTCGGCATGAAGAACAAACTGGCGACCGCACTTTTTGCATAAGTGGTTCTACTTTCCGTTGTGTATATGACCATTCAATTTGATAGAATCACTTTGGCAGCTAGGACATAAGTTCTAACGCAGAATTAGTTTATACTATTAATTTGACTAAATTCATGACTAATATTCTATATATCAAATACTTAAAAAAGCTAACAGCTACAAACTAGTAGCTGTTAGCTACTTATAATCATAAAGAAAGTACTAATTTTAAACTCCTATCCCTCTCTACTATTTTTGCTAAGCTAACTCCAATTGCTCAATAGCATTACATAGCTTACACTACCAAAGATCAATAGATAAGAATTAAAGGTTGTTTTTTGTTGAAAATTAGAGTGTTCCGCTACCCCCAGTTGGTAAATGAAGCACTTAGATACATCCCAAACTAGAAGCTCCAGCCGGGTAGACAAGAGCTTTCGGCTATCAGTAAGCAGGGATATTACGACTGTAACAACCCCTACACCCGCGGCTTCCAAGTCACTTCTTCGGCGCCTAGCTCCTGCGTTATTTTACGGCTTAGTACAAACAGGTAGTCCGACAGACGGTTGAGGTACCGGATGATGATTTCTTCCACGGGTTCCTGCTCGTGGAGCAGAATAATGGCCCGCTCGGCCCGACGGCAAACGGTACGGGCTACGTGAGTGATGGAAACGGAAGCGTGCCCCCCCGGTAGCACAAAGGCCCGGAGCGGTGGTAACACTTCATCCATGTTATCCATTTCTTTTTCGAGTAATTCACTATCCCCTTCGTGTAGATCGGGGAGCTTCTTGTTGGGTAGGTTCGCTTCGGAGGCTAAGTGCGAGCCGATGGTAAACAGGCGGTCCTGAATTTCTTTGAGCAGGTCGCGGCGGCCTTCGTTGATGGGCTGGTCGCTCAGTAAACCAATGTGGGCGTTTAGTTCGTCTACGGTTCCATAGGCGTCGATACGGATGTGCGCCTTACTGAGGCGAGTACCTCCTACCAGTGAGGTAGTTCCTTTGTCTCCGGTCTTAGTATATATTTTCATCGGGAATGCTTAGTTGTGAATCTTGTCTTCTCAACAACCTTTTGGATCGACATTAGGTTTTGGAAACAGTCCAACCTAATTTTGCGCCACCATTTTAAGGGGTTGTTTGATCGTTAGTTAATAGTCTTCATAAACAGTACAATATTCTCATGAAAGTTTCAACATTTGGTATAAAAGTATGGCGTCTGTTTTCAGCTTTGCTCGTTATTGGCGGCCTGGCTTGGACCTACTCCTTACTGCCTGATCTGGTAGCGGTAGACTTTGCAGCTTCCGGTACGGCCGCTAATTACGTAGAAAAAGGAACCATCTTCTATATTGCCATGGGTCTCATTATTGTTAATAATGTAGTCTTCATGGGTATGGCCCGCCAAATCGCCAAAATCCCGACGTCGCTACTACCCATCCCGAACCGCGCCGCTTGGGTCGACCACCGCGAAGAGTTAAACGGCCACCTGACCAACTGGTTGTATAGCCTCGTAGCCGCTATCAATACCATTGTGGCCCTGAGCCTGTTTGCCCTCGCTACCGTAAACAGTAACCAGTATAAAAGCAACATATTTGACTACGCCTGGTTGTTCTACTTGGGCTTTGGTATGCTTATTCTGATTTTTGCGGCTTTGCCCGTACGCCTGATGCGTGCTCCAGCTCCCGAAATTACGCTGGACTAAGAACAAAAAAATACGTACAACGGGTAGCTCCAAGTACCTTCGGCTATTTTCGATATTAATCCCTACTAATGCAAGATTCCTGGCGACAACGTGCCGAAGCTATTCGGCTGAGTGATTATACCTACGACTTACCCGATGAGCGGATTGCCCGGTACCCGGTAGCTCCCCGTGATACGTCGAAGCTCCTTATCAACGAAGGCGGAGCCCTGAGTCACCACCACTTTCATCAGCTAACCGACCAACTACCGGCCGATAGCCTGCTGGTATTTAACGACACCAAAGTGATACCGGCGCGGGTGTATTTTCAGAAGTCTACCGGGGCTACCATTGAGCTATTACTCCTCCACCCCGAGGAACCCACCCGCATCATAAACGATGCTATGCTGGTATTCGGCTCCTGCGTGTGGGCCTGCATGATCGGCAACAAAAAACGCTGGAAACCAACGGATATTCTGAGTCAGACCATTCTTTTGAAAGGGGATGATATCACGCTGCAAGCCCGCTACTCCGATTATGAACAGAATTTTATTGAGCTATCCTGGGAGGGAGAGGCTACTTTTCTGGAAATCGTACAAGCCTTGGGAGAGATACCCCTACCCCCCTACCTCCGGCGTGATACCGAAGTAGAGGATAAACAAACCTACCAAACCGTCTACGCCCGGCAAGAGGGTGCCGTGGCAGCGCCAACCGCCGGGCTACACTTTACGGAGAATGTATTTGCTACGTTGGATCAAAAAGGTATTCAGCGGTCGTTTCTGACCTTGCACGTGGGCGCGGGTACGTTCCAACCCATCAAGGCCGAGACCGTCACGGAGCACCACATGCACAGCGAGCAAGTAGTATATACCCGTGAGCTGATCGAGGGCCTCATCCATAAAATTGATCACATTATTCCGGTGGGTACTACCTCCATGCGCTCGCTAGAAAGTTTGTACTGGTACGGCGTAAAACTTAGTCGGCAGGAGACCACCGAATTCTGGATTGAGAAGCTATATCCCTACCAGTTTACGGAGTCAGAATTACCCACTCCCACCAACGCGCTAGGAGCAATTCTTAATTTTATGGATCAGGAAGGATTCAACGAGATTACGGGCGAAACCGAAATCTTTATTTTCCCCGGCTACGGATTCCGACTTTGTCAAGGATTGATTACCAACTACCATCAGCCCGGCTCCACGCTGATACTATTGGTAGCAGCTTTTGTGGGCGAAGGCTGGAAGGCGATGTATCAGGAAGCGCTAACCCACGGCTACCGCTTCCTGAGCTACGGAGATTCGTCACTGTTGTGGAAAAAATAATCTAGCTGACTACCAGCACATTTTTACCGCACGAATGGCCCTGCTTTTGGTAAGCCAAGGCCTCTTTTGCTTCCGTCAACGGGAATGTTTTATCCACAAATACCTGTATTATACCCGCTTCAATCAACGCCACGATTTGCTCCAACTGATCCGGGTTGGAATGAAAAAGGAAATTGGTAGCCGATACCCCATAACTATCGGCCAGTTCGGCGGAAGGTTTGGCGGTAATGGATACGTACTTCCCTCCTTTTTTCAGCACCTTAAACAGCTGCTCCGAATTGGCCATGCTATCATAAACCGCATCCATATCTTTCACAGCTTCGGTCACGTCGGTGGTAGTATAATCAACTACCTCATCGGCGCCGAGCTTCTTCAAGAAGTCGGCGTTTTTCTGCGAGGCAGTAGCGATAACGTATGCTCCTTTCCATTTAGCAAATTGCAGAGAAAACAACCCTACCCCACCAGCTGCGGCCTGAATTAATACTTTTTGTCCGGGCTGGATCTCCAGTTTATCAAAAAGCCCCTGCCAGGCGGTAAGGGCTACCAACGGCACCGCGGCGGCTTCTTCAAAACTCAGGTTGGTGGGTTTTCGGGTAAGGTACTGCTCTTTGGTCACGACGTACTCGGCAAAAGCCCCCTGCGTGGCCCACTCCAACGAGCCAATTACGTGTTGCCCTACGCTGAATTTCGTAACATCGGCCCCGACTTTTTCAACTACCCCGGCGATATCGCTACCTACCGTATAGGGCATCTGAAACATCCCGTTTATCCCGCCTTTCCAGTCTACCGGATTCACCCCGGCGGCTTTTACTTTGACCAGAATCTCATTGGCGGCAAGCACCGGTATTTCCATGGATACTACTTCCAGATTATCAAGTGATCCTTTTTCGCTAATGCGTATTGCTTTCATTACTACTTAGTTTAGGCACCCACCAAATACCACACGAGTATTCACGGCTATTCGTATAGAGTAGTTCTCTGGATCCACACGTCTTAAAAAAACAGGAAAGCATACCATTAAATTCAGCCTCGGCCTCAACTTTCTGGTAAGCGCAGGCACCCGAGCTACCACTTTGTGAGTATTTACTGTTTATTTGTAAGCTTGTTTTAAGAACCCATCCTTGATCCTGACCTCTCTCTATGAAAAACCGTTTACTCTCCCTCGACGTACTCCGCGGACTGACCATCATGCTCATGACCATCGTGAATAATCCCGGCGATTGGGGTAATATATTCACTCCCTTCCTCCACGCCGAATGGCACGGCTGTACTCCCACCGATCTGGTGTTTCCCACGTTCTTGTTTATTGTCGGCATAACCACGGTATTAGCTACGCCAAAAAAAATTGTCACTGACGCTGCTATTCAAAAAATACTGACCCGCTTTCTCCGGATTTTCCTACTGGGACTCTTCCTCAACTTCTTTTCCAAGATTCATGTATTCGGTCTGGAAGGAGTTGCCCTGCTACTGGCCCGGCTTACTATTACGGCTAGCGTGGTAGTAGCTCTTTTCAGCGACTATGACCAAAAAAGGCAGCTCTACGTTGCCACAGGTGTCTTCGTACTTATGATGATACTGGCCTTTGGTGGTTTTGAAGACTACAAGAACGTACGGATTCCGGGAGTACTACAACGAATCGGGGTGGTATACCTGGTGGTGTCATTGCTGTACCTTACTACTACCCTGCGTACGCAAATCATTGTCGGTCTGGTACTGCCACTAGCCTACTGGGCCATGATGACGCTCATTCCGGTACCGGGTGTGGGGCCAGCCAATGTCGAAAAAGCCACCAATATCGCCGCCTGGTTCGACTACCTCCTACTTCCTGACCACTTATGGGCTTCGGCCAAAACCTGGGATCCAGAGGGAATTCTGAGTACTATTCCTGCCATCGGGACGGGCATTGCCGGTCTGCTTACCGGGGCGCTCCTTACCGGTACTTTATCCACCCAAAAAAAGGGCCTGTACTTACTCCTTGCCGGAGTGGCTGGTATTCTGCTGGGGCTACTGTGGAACGAAGTATTCCCGATCAACAAGGCACTCTGGACAAGCTCCTACGTACTTTACGCAGCAGGTATCGCGTTGGTAGTACTAGCCTTGCTTTACTTCATAATCGACTACAAGGAATGGAAGGGTTGGATTATCCCGTTTCTGGTCTTTGGCGTAAACCCAATGGTGGTTTTCTTCTTCTCAGGCATTATTCCACGTGTTCTGAGCGGTATTAGAGTAGCGCATCCGGTTAACCCGGCAGAAACTATCGGTTTGCAGAACTACCTTTACGATTTCCAGATTGCTCCGTACTTTGTCGATCCCAAAAGTGCCTCGATAGCTGGTGCCCTTACTTATCTGACCATCTGGTTTGTGATTCTGTACGTCTTTTATCGTAAAAAATTGATTTTTAAAGTGTAAAGTAGCTGACAGACAATAGCCCTCATATTCACCTATGTGTACCTCTAATAAGATAGTTTGCATGATTAACTTTGTTGATCATTGATAGATAATTTATCATAAATTAAATACTCACAAAACGCTAATGGCCAAAAGCTATTGGCTAACAGCTACCTATGAATCGTTCTATTTTATCCTTGCTTCTTTGCTTTATTGCCTTTCAATTGACGGCCCAATCACTAACCCAAAAAGTGTACGAAGGTACCATCATGGCTAAAATACCCATTATACTTACCCTTACGCAGGATGGATCCGCGCTGTTTGGAACGGTAGTCTACAAGAAAAAAGGAATTCCGATTACGGTCGTGGGAAGGACTTATGAGAGTACTCTTTTCCTCCATGAACTGATGAATAACGGGGATGTGACGGGCATTTACTCCATGGAGGTAAAGGGTAGTGAGCTTACCGGAATATGGATGGCTCCCAAGGGTAACGCCAAGGAGTTAAAAATAGCCTTGAAAGAAATTTCTAAGAAAACCGTTCCTATGAAACCTCTCCCGGACCTAACGGGTACCTATGCTTATTCCTTCGGTAACGAAGGGGGTAGTGGAGAACTCTTGGTCCAGCAAAGCGGGACTAAGTTTTTCATTGCGCTATCGGCCGTGACGGGTGGCCCCGCCTACAATCAAGCCTTTATCGACAAAACTGCGCTTACATTAAAAGGGAACAAGGCAGTCTACTCCACCAATGAATTCGGTTCCTGTAAGGTTCAGTTTACATTCAGCCAAAATGCGGTTCGGGCAGACTACCTCAACGATGCCATCGACTGCGGCTTTGGCGCGCGAGCTTCGGCATCGGGTAACTATATACGTAGCTCCACCGGCAAACCCAACTTTGAATAACCATAACAGAGAGAATATAAAGAGAGCGAATCGCTTTCGCAACCCGCTCTCTTACCCCTCATCCACACGACACTTTCCTTAACTCAACTCTTATCGGATAAACAACCCACCAATGGCCAATACCTGGTCTTTGGTTAGTGGCTCGTCAAATGCTTCTGTTACGGCTTTGTCCGACTTACCAGCTATTCCTCTAATATCTACTCCACCCTGTACGGTGTTATCATCACCGGCGTACACTGCGGCGGGAGAACCTTCGTTCAGCGTAATCCAGGGCTTAATCGCTGGATTACTTCTAATTTCTGACAAAATTGCCCGTGCTTTGGCCGCGTGGCGCGCCTCAATCGAGTGAATTTGCAGTGCGTATTCCAATAGCGCCGGATCATTGATCAGTGCACCAGCCTGTCCTTTGTAGGCACGAACTCCGGTATCCTCAAATGCGTGTGATAAAAACACAAATGTATCAAAATTACCGAATGGGTTAGAAAAAGCGCCGTTGGCCGAAAAATCAAAACCTGGCTTAGCTACTGCTGCAGTACCTAAAGCTCCCTTCAAGAACTTCACGTGCTGATCTTCGTGCTTACCGATCTGGGCAAATACACGCTGATATTTAGCCGGGATCAGGCCAGAAGCGGCATTTCCCATTTTATAAAATTCGTCTTCCAGATATTCTAAGGTAAGCGCGTAATTAAGTACATCCACCGCCTGAGGCGACTGGGCGTAGGCTTTATTTACTACCGTTGCGAATACCGCAGGAACGGCTGCCGCAGTAAGGTTGCGGCTAAACTTTGTCATGAAGCTCCGACGAGTAGCGTGCTCTAAACGGTCGACGGCGTCGCGGTCAAACTTCGTGATTTCATCTATTATTTTGAAAATATTCATAGTCTTTCAGGATCTTTTTAGGTTATCAGGATTTTTTAGGCAGATTGTTTCCGCTTATCATTGTTTTGATGAAGGGTGCTACAGCTGGAAGAACCATTGCAGGGGTCTTGGCAAGGTCAAGGCCATTACCGTCGATGATATCGTCTCCCGCAAAATCAATCGAATTTGGATTGAGTAAGTCACGAATAATAGCAGCGTGACGGGCTTCTACCGAAACAATCTTACCGGCAAGCAGTAGGTATCCAGCATCCTTGATAAGTTGTCCGGCTCCGTTGTAGGCCGACACTCCCGTATCTTCAAATACCTTGGCGGTTCCTAATACACTAGCACGATCATTAAAATTTATGGCCGAAAAATTGACTTCCAGGCCTGGGATAGCCGAAGTACCTAAGGCTGCCTTGAAAAACTCACGGTGGATAATTTCGTGATCACGGATATCAGTCAGGATACTCATTTCTGCGGCACTCATTCCTGCATAGGGAGAAGCGATTACCTGAGTATAGAAGGCTGCTTCGAGTTGCTCAAGAGCGTAGGCATAATTTAAAATTCCGATGTCTCCTGATCCTAAATCTACGGTGGGATCAGCCATCATGTCATCGCCCTTACAGGCTCCTAATAGAAAAGCTCCGGTGGTAGCGGCGATGCCTGCTGAACGCAAGAAGAAGCGGCGGTTTACCATGGCCAACGCTTTACTTTCTTCGGAAGAACGTGGTGGCCGTGGCGTGTTTATCGTTTTTTTCATAGTTGTAAAAGATTTTAAAATTTGCTGAACTGTCTAAATCTAACGCTCTATAAAAATTTACGCCCTTACCGCCACTTTGGATCAATCGAACTCCGAAATAGTATTTAGTTTGGACCCGTGTTCAGTTTTACAAATTGTACTAAACCCTTACAATTATCATTTATCACCACCTTTCATTATACAATTCCAGGAAAGCTTCTTTTAAATATTTTTCATTTATTACAGGTCTTTTCACAATCGGCTTATTATTGGTGGATGAATTGTTATGTAAAGTTAGGTTCGACCCCATCGGGGTCACACATAACAGATGATTCAAAGTTTACAACTTTGTTCACCCATCAATAATTTAGCAGTGGGTCAATTGGGTTGAGATACGTACTAGGCAACCTAAGATCTAGGCATTTAGATCACTTTATTTATTTGTAATTATTTAGGTACGTATTTTGCTAGTTGAAGTTCATGGTAGAGACAAACGACATCGGGATCTTAAAAGCGTTGGTGCACAGCTTGGTGGCTGAGGTGGAGCGGCTCAAAGCCCGTGTCCAGGAGTTAGAAGCCCAAAATGCTGAATTAACGGCCCGATTGGCCCAGACCTCAGCCAACTCTCATAAGCCACCCTCCTCGGACGGCTACAAAAAGAAGCCTCCTA
>Ga0209702_10002505_pt1 | contig 31804 bp, 18 predicted proteins | sample FRY01_FD_187210 | JGI IMG/M metagenome (GOLD analysis project Ga0209702, IMG submission 187210) | Freshwater microbial communities from Lake Fryxell liftoff mats and glacier meltwater in Antarctica - FRY-01 (SPAdes) (version 2) | ecosystem: Environmental > Aquatic > Freshwater > Ice > Glacier...
ACCTCTTCCCATTCCGAACAGAGTAGTTAAGCCCCACAGCGCCGATGGTACTGCAGTAAGATGTGGAAGAGTAGGTCGTTGCCAGATTGGTTTAGCCCCGGTTATCGTAAGATAATCGGGGTTTTTTTATGTCCGAACTACACATACAGGGGCGGGGAGTACTGGTAGCTTTCACCAGCTTTCAATGCTATAGGTCAAATTCTTCTACTATCTATTTGGTAATACTCATCCTTGATGTGGTACGTGATCTGAAATAGTAATTGTATCGTCAGAGCATGCCGGGTTATCCAAGGCAACCGCTGTGCTTATCAGATGTATATTGTTCACAGCTCCTTTGAGAATTTAGAAGTGTTTTGCGCTGGGTAAGTTTGGCCAAATGAAATACAGCCACTTTGATTATCCGTAGGTCAGAGCAGCCTATTTCAAAAGACATGGAGCGATAGGAAGTATGAGGTACGTTGGATTAACAGGGTTTTGCGGATACGCGCTATTTAGTCTATCAACCGTTGAAGCGTGATTGTGGTCGCTTCTCGCCATTCGGCCTGAGCGTTTTGTTAGCGTCCCAAAGGTTGTTGTAAACCAGCTATTCTTGCTTGATGACGTTTATATGGAGATAATACGCTCCGCAAGTAAGGATTACATTGCCTGCTTCCTAGTGATGAATACTGCTCGGTGCAGTGCTGTTTTGTAGGTGCTTCAATTATATATTTACTACTGGTGTGCTCGTCGCATCTCTTAAAATTTGGCTACTACATGAATTGCCTGATTTGATACTATGGTAATAGGATACAATAGGCGTTAGTGCTGATTTATGTACCAATTTCTGTGTGTTAATATGACGTTTAGTGAAGATTATACTAGCAAAAGGGATTGAATCAAAACACATTATACCTTGAGTATTAGAATATGTATTGTATCGTGGCTGGGTAGTCGATCTGTATTGGAAATAAAAAAGGGCTGTCTCGCGAGAGACAGCCCTTGTCATTTAAAGGATTCCGAATTACTTCGTTACCACTAACTGACGTGAAATTTGTTCGAAACCGTTGAACATGCGTACATGGTAAATACCTTCAGCCCAGTTTTGAACGTTGAGTTTGATGGTACCGGCGGTAATGTCTTTCTCGATGATCTGAGAAATCATTTTACCACGCGCGTCATAAACAGTTACATTCAAATCGCTAGGAGTTTGGAATTCATATACGATGTTTGTTACAGTGTTAGATGGGTTAGGATACATGCGGACTGCATTACCCAAGCTACCTGCTTCAAATACACTTACACCACAAGCTTCGCAGCGACCAAAACATACCATTGGGGTAGTAATCGTAGTTGTGTCAACCACTACAAATCGATTGTTGTTTTGAGCACAAGCAGCTGGTACAGCTTCATCGAAGCCTGGGCCCCACTGATTGCCGTTGATGAACTTGTATTGGTAAGTACCATTCGCATCTAACATCGCGGTATAGGCGTAGATGCCATTTCCTTGGCTAACCATCGGTGTCGTATTTGGACTCCAACCTTGGAAATCACCAGCGAGGTGAATGCCGTCAGCCGATACGGTTTCACGGCTCATATCTACACGGAAGGTAACAGAAACCTGAGGGATAGCAGCCGGACAAATAATTTGGAAGTTAGATGAATCCCATGATGGAGGGTTCGCTACACCAAAAGGAAATGCGCCACTACCGTCAAAGAGCGATGTCTGCGTTCCACCACAATCAATGCTTACATCAAAAGTACCCGTGTTGGTACCATCAAACAAACCATCGCCGAACGAATCGTTAATACGGAAGGTTACGTTAGCACTATCTGGTACACATACTACAGCTACGTGGGTAGCAGCAGCAACGTTGTATGGATTGATGTCTGCGTAAGGACCACCGGTGGCATAAACGACGTTAGTAGTAGCATCACGAAGCGACCAAGTGATTTCCGTACCATAGATATCCGTGATCACTTTAACAGTCACCTCGGTGCCTGCGCAGTTAGATGTAATTTCTAGATCGTCGATCGCTAAGCCATCACCTGCGCCACCACCGTCGCTGTGACGGAAGGCAAAACGCACATCACTCTGTCCAGCAAGGCTGTTCAAACTGATGGTACGTACAGCCCATGCGGTTGTTGTCGTGCTCGGAAGCGAATCTAACAGGGCATAAGTGGTTCCACCATCGGTTGATACAAGTACCGTTCCTCGCGAACCTGCGGTGCCTGGCATGAAATACTCAAAGCTCATCGATAAGTTGTTGAGCGCACCAAACGTACTAAAGTTGAAGCGAGGGCTTATCAGGCGATCATTGTCAGAGTTGCAATTGCAACTACTGGCGTTTACGGCTACAAAATTGGTATGTGCCGGAATGGTGAAACCTGCGGAACTCAAAGAAGTGTTGTTACCAGCTACCCAGCCAGTAGAACCTGTGTTCTGAGCGAGCTGCCAATCACAAGCAATGCCGTTTTGGAAGTCCTCATCGAAAGGAAGTGTTGTAATTGTACCAGGCGAGAAAGTTGCCAAAGCATTTACACCAGTACCAAAGCACATTTCACTTACTTTCCAATCAAAGAAGTAGTAAACGCGGGTAAGGTTACCTGAACTATTAGCACCCAACCAAGCACTATCAATGCTCATAACGCCAGGAACAGTGTACGGATAAACAGCACCACCTGTAGAACGAAATAACAGTCCGCTTCCTACGTTTAACACAACGTTTACGTAATAGCTACCGGTGCCGATGGCCATGTCCACAGGAACTTGAACGTCACCCGCAGCAGCCACCGTAAAGCTTGTGCTCTGGACTAGCTTGGCATTTGGGAAGTTCGTTGGGTTACTGTCCCACACACGAATAGTACCAGAAGCTGGACCATTAGCACGGAAGGTTACAGAATCCCAATAGAAAGGAGCGATGGCAGTGAAATACATACCATTTGAGAAGTTACCAAATCCACCAGCTGTGATACTCGTTGGAGGACCTGGACTGAAGTTAGCCGAGTTTAACTTGGCATCATGTGCACGGTAGTTATAGCTGGCCGTTAGTGGCAAAGTAGTTAAGGTTAAACCAGTACTTACAATGGCATTGGTTGAGTCTGTCCAGACAACAAAAGCATTGGCATCGCCAGGGGTTGCTGACAATACAGCGCCGTTAACACCACAGGCCACTCCGCCAGTAGCGGTAGGGATGGTGGTAATGGGACAAGGGATAACAGGAAGAGTCACGGTCACCACTACAGAATCAGTGAGCACTCCACAACTTGCGGTGTTGTAATTTGCCAAGAAAGTGTAAGTACCTGAACTAGTAAATGGTCCAACGGTTATTTCAGGAACGGTATCAACAACCACACCATTTAAAGTCCAGTTGAAACCAGGGACAGATGCAGGAGAAGGTAAAATAATGCCTGGATTCAAAACATTGGGAGTCTGCGGTGAAGTCCCAGAATTAATCCAGTTTGTAGCACTCCGCGTATAGGCGCCTTCTAAGCGATTACCACTGCTGCTTACTCCTGGAGTATTGCCACTCCAAAGGGTTGTATCAACGTTTGCAGCGGCAGGGAAGGTGTAAGTACTATAACCCACTGCTTCAACAATAGTTCCACCAGGGCTTTTGATTACGCGACCCGCGGCAACAGTTGAGCCCCAATTGCCCGTAAAGGCACCATTACCATGGTAGTAGTAATTAGAAGGATTTGGAGCACTGCTGCCCAGTTGACCAACTGCAATAATTGCTGTACCGTCGGTACCAATTAAGGTGCCCACAGGGAAGGTGAAAGTGCCTGAAAGGGCTGTGGTTGACCACTGCTCCAGTGTATATCCTGCGAGATCTGCACCGGGCGACCAAGAAACCTCAATATAATCGTCAGCCACCAAATAACTTGGCCAGCCGTTTGTAGGTGCTCCTGTACTCGTTTTGAAATGACAAACTTCCGTTATAATGGGATGACCACTTGCTGGCATGAACCGCGAAATAGCCCTAATAGGCACCGTAGTGGTGTCATCAACAACAGAGCTTGTTTTTGGTGAAGTGCTCAGTAACTCACTAACGATTAAGTTAAAGCTGCTTGCGGTATCGTTAACTCCAATGAGGTTAAAGCTATTCGCATTGATTAAGGCAGATCCATTGTAAATACCAGCAACCGACATATTAACGCCTCCTAAGCGAATTACCAGATTAGAACTGGACGCCAACGTGCCTGTATTAATGGTAGTGGTACCAGAAGAATTCACTGGACCCGTTACGTTCCAGTTTACTGTCAACGGCGTTGTTGAGAAGTCAACAGATCCTCCAACTACATTGCGAATGGTAATTTCAAGGGTGTCATTCGTGCTGTAGCACAAATGACGACTCAAGGAGCCACTCAAGAGTGCCAAATCACTGGCCACACCTGTAAATTCTATGGCACCTAAGTCAGGTGTTGTAGCGGAACGAGCAGCTCCTGTAAAGTCGGTAGTGATGCCAACGTTAACACCGAGGTTATCCACTAAAGTTGCCAAAGGCCTCAAGTTTCCGTTTACAGGACTGCTCAACACTGGATCTAAGTCTGTGCTGTTTTGGTCAAAAGCATTGCTAAAGGCAACTTTCCAATCAGCCAAAGTTAAGTAGTTGGTTGTACCTCTGCGTACAGCAGCCTTAATGCCAGTGGAGCCGTTGGCTACAACTACAAGTGCGTTGTTTTCTGATGTAAAGGCAGGAACCGCACTACTAAACCAAGTGGCGTACTGCGCACCATTACTGCTGTTATTGATGTAAAAGATGTTGTTTCTTAAATCGATTTCAGAAGCAGCTGTACTGGTAGTATTGTAATAAGCCGCTTTTGCGCTGGTAGAGGTTTCCGCCATATTGTCTATCACAATGGTGTTGTGGTAGAAGTTGTGGAAGTTCGAAGACAAGAAGTATGCCCCATAAGTTGTCCCAGAGTTACGAATATTGTAAACAATGTTGTTCGACACTACGTAAGGCGAGCCCGTGCTACCATTGGCAGAAGTACCATAAATTGGATAGGAGCTAAAGCTGTTTCCTGAAACTGGTGCATCATCATGAATGCGGTTACCATTTATTACAGAATTATCTAAACTGCTATTCAAGTAAATTCCGTAGAAAGTAGAATAAGCTGTGCGGTTGGTTCTGTAAATATCGTTGCCATTGAACTGGCTATTGACGTTTCCGCGGATGTAAATGCCATACAAATGGAAGTCACGTACTGTATTGTTCGAAACAGTATTGCCTGTTACAAAAGGAGCACTTGTAGCGCCGTTTACAACAATACCATAATAACCACCAATAAAGGTTGAGTTGGTAACGGTGAGGTTCGAAGCGGCATTACCTGAAGTTGTTGCACTGGTGTTGCTATTGCTGGTTATAAACGCAGCAAACACAGTTGACGTAGAGGTTGTGTTAGCTTCAACGGTGATGTTGTTAAAGGTATTGAAGTCTGCGCCATTCAACAGTTGAACGCCAAATCCAAACTCGCCACTTAGCTCGCCGAGGGCTTTGATCGTGAGGTTATTCACGGTCAAATAATCCGTACCATCAATGCGCAGCGTAGCGCGCTGGTTGGTGTTGGTCGACAAATGCTGGATCGTATTGCCGTTGCCGTTGATGGTGATTGTATTCACGCTATCATTACCAGGAATAGCACCAAAGATTACTTCGCCATTATATGGGCCGCTATTGGCTACCATGTTGATAACAACAGGACCATTGATGCCGCAGTTGCTAAGCGTGGAAGTTAAAGCAGCTAAGCTCGTAAATGTGGTTGCGGAAGGAGTTGCATTCGCATTAACAGTAAGTATGCCCGAAACTGGACCAATACAAGGGGTTAGGAATACTATAGGTCCGGTCCATTGAGATGTGCCATTCAAAGTACCACAATTGGCCCTGACAAAAACTTGGTAAGAAGTATTAGCAGACAGTCCGGCAACAGTAAATGGATTGGTGGCTGCCACAACCGAGGTGCCTGTGCCTTGTGTAAAACCAATTGGGCCGTATTCAATGTCCCAAGCTGTTGCTGTGCCTTGCTCTGTCCATCCAAGTGTTACGCTTGCGATTGTGCTTGTGTCTACCACAAAAGCAACAGGCGGCAAGCAGTTTGGCGGAGGTAATAGGTTTACTGAAAAATCCTGCGTTTCACCCCACGAGTACGTTCCGCAAGCTTCGGTAGAAATGGTAGTGCCACCTTCTTGCATCACTACGCGCATCAAGGCAACACCTAAGTGTGCTGTTGTTGCCGGCAGCACTAAAGTTGCTAGCAGGGGTGTGCCTGCTACAACATCACCTTCACCTAACATTTCGTTAGCAGTAAATAGGGTGTCGTTGTTTAGGTCTACAAAAATCTTAGCATAAGCTGCATAGGGCAAACCACAAGTGCCATAAGTTACCGAGGCAGCAGTACCTTGTCCATATCGCAACGTAAATGCAGGCGATGCGGTGTAGTCAGTATAGGTAGCGCAATTGCCAGTACCTACAAGAGAGGAGATTGAATCGTTCCCGACTTTCACCTGCGCTATGCGCGAGTCAGCAGGATTGGTTGCATTTGATGCGCAGTACTGAGCTGTTGCCAGGCTATTTACTGCAAGCACCATCACTAGCGGAAGCAGAAGCTTCACTGAGAGTAGTTTTCTCATATTCATAATAACAGGTTTTAATAATAAAAATTTAACCCGTAAATAAAGTCAATTTTGACGAATTTGAAAAATTTATTTTATCGAAGAGAAATGTTATTGAATTAAGAGTTTGCGTCAGTAACTATCTAAAGGCGGCTCTAATGTTATAAATATGGTTTTTATACGAAGTCTGAGTTTATAAATAAATATATTATTAGTATTTCTATATATCTTTTAAACGTCTCAAGTCAAACATATCAATTGTTAATTATGCGTTAAATTATCTGTTAATTAGGCGAAGATGCCACGTATGATTTAGCCCTAGCTGGAAGACTCTAAAACTCGTTCTTCGTTTTTGTTGCGAGTATGTCAGAATTATTTTCTTGCTATGCAGCCCTAAAACCGTGGAGAAAAAGTGTAAAGAGCACGAGGTAAATAGCGCAAGCGGGGGTGAAAATGGCGGGATACTGTGGGTGTTCTGGTTTTTTGCACTCATCCGCGTGCAAAACACGCATGTTTCACCTCAAACCTGCGCTAATTAGACGTGCACCTTTTTTAACTGAAGAGATTATGGCCTTTTTCGCTTTCTTCGATGCTCAGCCGTTTGCCAAATGATAAATTGTAGCCTGTGCGGCATGTGATCGAGCACCTAAGTGGCTGCGCATTTTGCGGGTAATGGGAGCCGTTTAGTTTCATTCGCTAGGCCAATAGAAGCCAATGGCGCAGAGGTTTGAATACAATAACAGTTTTTGACTGCAGCGGATGAACAGCAAGTTTTTTAGCTATTCGGGCTTAATTGATGTAAAACCAAACCGCTTAGTATTTTCGGTTCGAAACTGGTTGATTTTGGAGGCATAATTTTGTCTTCATCTGCCACTTTGAAAATAACTTCTGCCAAAGGAGCCCTACATATAAAAATCATAGCCGTCTCTGGCCTTGCGAGCAACTTTTTAAATTCGATCAGTGCCAAACTCATAGGGCCAAATTCGATTCTCGGATCGGCCTTTGGGTCTGAAATGCCCAAGTAAGGACTAATGATTTCATTTTGTAAGATGCTCACATCGAGATCTGCCAAAACATCGCCTCGCAAATGTGGTTTTTTTGGGTTCAATAGCCAGTGTGCATCGGCAGTACTAAGTATAAATTGCTGTGCTGGTAAATACTGATAATACATCTGATCGATAGAGCAAGGCCGCAAGGTGTAATTTTCTTTGAGTTTGTCTAGCAAATCCCAAAGTGAAACGGGCCCATGATCATTTAGGATTCGGCGGTAGAATGGAAATATGGTCAGGTTGTTTGAAGCAATCAAAATGCTCAACATATCGCCACTTTCGCTCGGGTAATCGGTGGCATAACGCTCGGAAATGGCTGCACGGTGGTGCCCGTCAGCAATGTAAAAAGCTGGCAAAGCACTAAAAGTTTGTGCAAGCAGAGCGATGTCTGTTTCCTTGTTAATGCGCCAAATGGTGTGGTCGGTGGCCATGTCTGAATGTATATGAAAAACAGGGGGCTCTTTTTTAACCTGATGAATCAGGTCTTCAATACTGCGAATGGGGTGATAAGTCAAAAAAACAGGGGTGGAAAATAGCCTCGTTTTTTTTAAGAAGGTGTAAAGCTGTTCTATCCGTTCGTTTCGGGTATGTTCGTGTTTTTTGATTTTTTTGTCTATCAAGTCTTGGGCATCGCACAAACCGATGATGCCTGTTTGCTCAATACCTTTGTGCCGCGTAAAATACAGGTAGTATCCGGGTCGTTCATCTTCCGCATAAATACCTTCCTTTAAAAAGGTATTGAATAGCCCTGTGGCGTGTTCACAAGCCAAAGCGCTTTCTTTTTTGGAAAGAGCAGGATTGGCCGCCGCTAAAATGTGTTGAAACGAATGGGGATTGGTGCCGGATGCAATGCTCCTCAGGCTTGCGTCCCATTTTTTGTTCGTTGCCAAGATCACGTCCTGCGCTAGCAATGGTTCCGGAAGAACACCTTTAAAAGGCCTAAAAGCCGGCATTTTACTTTTTAAATAGCTCGATGATGCGACTGGCCATTTCTAAACCAATCCGTTCTTGTGCTTCCTCAGTGGACGCTCCGATGTGTGGACTTACAGATACTTTGGGGTGGTTGAGTAACCTTTGATCAGGTTTGGGTTCATTTTCAAACACATCTAATCCAGCAAAACGGATTTGTCCGCTATCCAAGGCTGCCAACAAGGCACTTTCGTCAATAATTCCGCCTCGGGAGCAATTGATAATTCCTACACCGTGCTTCATGCTAGTCATGACTTCTGCAGTGATGAGGGCTTTATCGAGACCAGGTGTATGGATTGTAAGGAAGTCACTTCCAGCCAAAACCTCGCTCAAGCTTCCTACGGTTACTTGATGCAGTTTTTCGATTTTATCCGCCATTTCTGGTGTGCTGTATAGGACGTCGAAAATCAACACTTTCATACCAATACCTTTAGCGATGCGGCCTACTTCTTGGCCGATGCGGCCATAGCCAACTACACCTAGAGTTTTGCCAAACAATTCTATGCCGCCCGCATAATCCTTCTTCAAATTATTGAAGTCGCTAGCGCCTTTGCTTAGCATTTCGCGGTTGGAGAGGTGGACGAAGCGACAGAGGCTGAACAAATGTGCAAATACGAGCTCTGCGACCGAAATAGAGGAAGCCGCTGGGGTGTTGATGACCGCGATGTTTTTTGAGCGGGCGTAATCTACGTCAATATTATCCATGCCCACACCAGCACGACCTACAAATTTCAAATTCGGACAGGCGTCGAAGATGTCTCTGCGTACTTTGGTTGCACTTCTTACAACGATGCCGTCAAAGGCATTTAATTGTGCGGGGAGATCTTCTTGCGCAATTTTTTGTGTTTGAACTAAAAAACCTGCTGCTTCAAGCATGGCTTTGCCTGCTGCGTCAATACCGTCGTTGGCGAGAATTTTCATAAGACTTATCCGTTGGATTTTTCGAAATGTTGCATTACATCCACCAATACTTGCACGCTTTCAATGGGCATGGCATTGTAGAGGCTTGCTCGGAAACCGCCCACCGAGCGGTGACCCTTGAGACCGCTGATGTTGGCTTCTTTGAGTAGTTTATGGAAGGCTTCTTCCTTGCTATCATCGTGCATCACGAAGGTGGCATTCATGTGAGAACGGTCTTCACGGGCGGCCGCCTCTTTAAAAAGGCTGTTGCGGTCGATTTCATCGTAAAGCAACGCTGCTTTGGCGTTGTTGCGCTTTTCGGCACCTTCCAAACCACCATTTTTCTCTACCCACTGCATGGTAAGCATGCAGGCGTAAACAGGAAAAACGGGAGGGGTATTGTACATGCTTTCGCCATCAATATGTACTTGGTAATCAAGCATGCTTAAAATCTTACGGTCTGTTTTACCGAGCAAATCTTTCTTCACAACCACCATGGTGGCTCCAGCAGGCCCCATGTTTTTTTGAGCACCGGCGTAAATCAAGCCAAATTTACTCGCATCTATGGGTTTGCTGAAAATATCGGAAGACATATCACACACCATAGGAACAGGAGAATCTGGGAAAGACTTCATTTGTGTGCCGTAAATGGTATTGTTTGAAGTGCAATGGAAATAATCAGCATCCGATGGAATGACAAAATCTTTAGGAATGTGGTTGAAGTTTTCGGCTTCCGAGCTGGCTACCACAGTAACCTTGCCGAGCATTTTTGCTTCTTTGATGGCTTTTTTAGACCAAACACCTGTATTGAGGTAGGCGGCATGCCCAGTTGTGGTGAGCAAATTAAACGGCACCATGGCAAATTGCAAACTTGCACCACCACCTAAAAATACAACATCATAGCTGTCGTCGAGTTTGAGCAAGCGACGCACCACGTTGCGGGCCTCGTCCATTACAGCTACAAAATCTTTGCTGCGGTGCGAGACTTCGATGAGCGATAAACCACTGTTATTGAAGTTAAGAACGGCGGCTGCGGCCTGTTCAATGACTTCCCGGGGTAAGATGCCGGGACCTGCGCTGAAATTATGTGCTTGCTGACTCATGGCGATTTTTGGTTCCGAACAAAGTTAGACATATAAGCCAGCAAGCAAAAGCCCAAAGGCATGCTTTTAAAAATATTTAGACCTGAATAGGAAATCTACTAAATCTGGAAGCCAATCGAAAGGATGTTCGAAAACAGGGTTTGGCTGCGGTCGCCTACATTGGTAATGGCGTAATCGATACTAAACTGCTTGAATTTGAGTCCGATACCCAAATTTGGCTGAAGGGTGGTGACGATGCGGTTGTCGAAATCAGGTGTTTTTTGCATATTGCTGATGGCTGCACGTAAAAAAATGATATTCAGATAGCCAAATTCGGTACCCAAACGTGGGTCGATGCTGAAGCGGCCAACATTGGCTATGTTGTTCCGCTGCCCATCGGTTGTGATATCTACCGCCAGTTCGGGACGGATGGTTATGCGTTTGTTCACATCAAATAAATAACCAACACCGATGCTCATGCGCGGGAGGGTAATTTCTAAGCTCCCCTCTGGCATATCGTTTCCTGTGGCAGCAAATATATCTGCAAACTCCTCATCGTTAAAACTCCAAGCGTTGAAAGTAGTGGTTACATCACGGAGCATCACCCCAAAATGCAAGCGGTCCCATTGCCGCTGCGCCCCAACATCAAAGCCAAACCCCCAGGCATCGGCAAAAGGACCGATGATTCGACGGATGATTTTGGCATTAGCTCCTATTTTCCAGTCGTTTTTTAAGGCGTGCGCATAGGAGAAGGTGAGGGCGTAGTCTGCAGCCGAAAAAAGCGAGATGTTGTTGTAATTGATACTGCCATTGGCATCGTACAGGCGCAGGGTATTCGGAATATCGTCAATCCCCAAGCGAATAAATGAAACCCCCACGGCATTGTGCTCATCAAGCTTGTACACGGCTGCTGCATAATCGTAATTGGCTATCCCCCCAAAATACTCGGCATGGAGGAGATTGCCCATGTATTTATGATCGGCATGCAAGATGCCCGCTGGATTCCAATAAGTAGCTGTGGCGTCGTTAATGCTCGCCACGGTTGCGCCACCCAGCGACATGGCACGGGCACCCACACCTATAGCCATAAATTCATTGCTATATTTAGGAGCTTGCGCAAAAAGGGCGGCAGGCAAACTCAACAGGAGGACGAAAAGGGAGATAAAAAACTTCATTCAGCGCTTTACTGGGCAATATTACCGCTTAATAACAAAAATGAAGGCCAATAATTGTGAAAAGTCCTGCTTTTTTTACGCACATCTCTATTTTTGTATCGCGATATGAAGAAGATGAACCTAGTGGAAGAATTAAAGTGGCGCGGCTTGTTGCACGACATCATGCCAGGCACTGCCGAATTGTTAGCAAAAGAGCAAGTTACAGGTTACGTAGGATTCGATCCTACGGCTGACTCTTTACACATTGGCAATTTGGTACCTATTATGTTGCTCATGCATTTTCAACGCGCAGGCCATAAGCCGTTGGCTTTGGTGGGAGGTGCTACTGGCTTGGTCGGAGATCCTACTGGGCGGTCCACCGAGCGTAACATGCTCACGGTTGAGGAAATTAATCACAACCTCGCCTGCCAACGCAAGCAGCTCGAAAAATTCTTAGACTTTGGTGATGCAACGAGCAACAAGGCCGAAATTGTGAATAACTACGACTGGTTTAAGGAGTTCGATTTCCTAGGCTTCATCCGCGACGTGGGCAAGCACATTCCTATCAATTATATGTTGGCTAAAGATTCGGTCAAAAACCGCCTCGAAAACGGCATGTCCTTCACCGAATTTTGCTACCAGCTTATTCAGGGCTACGATTTTGTACACCTCTACAAAACGATGGGCTGCAAATTGCAGATGGGCGGCAGCGACCAATGGGGCAACATTACCACCGGAACTGAAATGATTCGCCGCATGCACGGAGGAGAAGCTTTTGCACTCACTGCTCCCTTAGTCAAGAAGTCGGACGGCACTAAATTTGGCAAATCAGAAGGCGGTAATGTATGGCTCGATCCCGAAAAAACATCTCCCTACCAGTTTTACCAGTTTTGGCTCAATGTGAGTGATGAGGATGCCGCACGGTATGTAAGTGTGTATACGCTACTCGATTTTACAACAATCGAAAAACTCAAGGCCGAGCATGCCGAAGCACCGCATTTGCGTCTTTTACAAAAGGTCTTGGCCGAAGATGTAACTGTACGGGTGCATTCTCTTGCTGATTTTGAGCAAGCCGTGCAAGCATCAGAGATCTTGTTTGGACGCGCTACCACGGAAGCATTGCAAGCCTTGCCAGAGAAATTGCTGTTGCAGATTTTCGAAGGCGTGCCCATGCACAAAGTATCGAAAACACTTTTCGAAGCAGGGGTGGAGTTGGTGACTTTATTGGCCGAAGAAACAAATGTGTTTCCTTCAAAGGGGGAAGCCCGTAAAATGATTCAGGCCGGCGGATTTAGTCTAAACAAAGAAAAAATCAGCCAAGAAAAGACGCTCATTAACCTTACACATTTGCTTAATCAGAAATATTTATTGCTACAGAAGGGCAAAAAACAATATTTTTTGATTGTTGCAGAATAGCGTTAAAAGTTTTACCATTTGAATGGAATTGCCGTATTTAGCATTTCTACATTGCTAAGAAATCGCTATGGCAAAAGCTCAAAAAATCACCCTTCCAGGCAAGGCAAGGACCATCATCGATACCATTGGACCTCAATTAGATGGAGGCAGATTTGCAGTTAAACGCGGTTTAGGTGACACCCTCGAAGTGTGGGCCGATTTATTGGTTGACGGTCACGATAAAGTGAACGCTTGCTTGCTTTATCGCAAAACAGGTGCCCGCAACTGGGAGGAAGCGCCCATGCGTCAGCAAGCTGGCGAACGTTGGGCAGGCAGTTTTGTGCCCGACAAAATTGGTTTTTACGAATATGCGGTGAAGGCGTGGGTAGATCACTACATCAGCTGGAACTACGATACCCGCCGTAAAATAGAAGGCTGGCAAAGGGTACCGGTAGAGTTGCAGATGGGGGCAGCCTTTTTAGAGGAAGTTGCCCTTAAATCCACCAAAAAAGAAAAGCAGCAAATAGAAAGCTGGGCAAATCTATTGAAAGCCGAAACCCATTACGAACAAGCAGCCAATTTGGTAGTTTCAGGGGCTTTTTTACCACTTTTTCTCAAATATCCATCCCAGTCCAACGCCACTATTAGCAAGGTGTTACAGCTTTATGTGGACCGTGAAAAGGCTGTTTTTAGCGCTTGGTACGAGCTTTTTCCACGCTCAACAGCCTTAAAGTCCGGACAGTCCGGTACTTTCAAAGATACCGTTCGTTTGTTACCGCGCCTGCAAGACCTGGGGATGGATGTTTTGTATTTGCCACCTGTGCATCCCATCGGTATGCAACATCGCAAAGGCAAAAACAACAGCACTACTGCTTTGCCAGAGGAGCCGGGTTGTCCGTGGGCTATTGGTGGCGCGGCTGGCGGACACAAAGCCCTGCTTTCTGAGCTAGGTACCTTAGAGGATTTTAAATTGTTGGTGAAAGAAGCTGCTGCGCATGGAATGGAAATAGCCTTGGACTATGCTTTGCAGTGCTCGCCCGACCATCCGTATGTAAAAGAACACCCGGCTTGGTTCAAGTGGCGGTCAGACGGCACGGTGCAATACGCTGAAAATCCCCCTAAAAAATACCAAGATGTACTGCCCATTAATTTCGAAACAGAAGATTGGGAAAACCTGTGGCACGAACTTAAAAGTATCCTGGAATATTGGATTGCACAAGGGGTTAAGATTTTTAGAGTCGATAATCCCCACACCAAAAGTTTTCAGTTTTGGGAGTGGTGTATCGCTGGAATCCAAGCCCAAAACCCCGAAGTCATTTTCTTGGCCGAAGCTTTTACGGCCCCTGCAGTAATGAAATATCTCGCGAAAATCGGCTTCACACAGTCCTATACCTATTATTCTTGGCGCAACACCAAGCACGAACTCATACAATATCTTGAGGAGCTCAGTCGCAGCGAGATGGCGCAATATTTCAGGCCAAATTTTTGGCCCAATACACCAGACATCAATCCAGTTCCGCTGCAAGGCGCGAAAGATGCCCTTTACCTTACCCGCTTTTTTATGGCGGCTACCTTATCGGCCAACTATGGCTTTTATGGGCCGGTGTACGAGTTTATGATTGGTGACCCAATGCCAGGTAAGGAGGAGTACATCGATTCGGAGAAGTATGAAGTGCGGCACTGGGACTGGAGCAAAACCAATAAACTCACCGAACTCATACGCCGCGTGAATAAAGCAAGGCGCGAGAACAAGGCTTTGCAACGTACCAATAACATCCATTTCTGCCACATCGATAATGAGCAAATTTTGGCGTACCTCAAAGTGAGTGAGGACCGCCAAAATGCCATTTTAGGTGTGGTGAACCTCGATCAACATACTACACAAGGTGGAATGGTACAATTGCCACTGCATTTATTGGGCCTGTCGCCCGATGCCCAGTACAAGGTGTATGACCTCATTACTGGCGCGCGCTACACTTGGCGGGGCGAGTGGAATTTTGTGGAACTGAATCCCGATTACCTGCCAATGCATTTATTTAGGATTGAAAGTATGTAAAATGAGTGTGAAGTCCGCCAATCATATTGCTGCACCCATTGCATTTGCATGGCCAAGCAGCTTTACCGAGCCCCAAACGGTTGCTTGGTTGCAGCAGGCTGTATTGCCAAGTCATTTCAAAAAATGCCGGTGGTTTGCAGGAAAGGCAAGACGGCTGAAAGATGTGCGCATCAAACAGTCTTTTTTGTTTGACCACGAGCGCGGCAGCGCGTACATTTTATTGGTGGATGCTTATTATCGTTCAGGTAAACTTGAGCAATATTTATTGCCTGTTACCTATGTCACAACTGCACCTGAAAGTCCCGAAACATCGGTGCTCAGCGCCCTTGGGGATGGTTTTTTGGTAGATGCAGTTTATGTGCAGGACTTCCGGGAGGGTCTTTTTGAGGCTTTTGCCCACAGTGCGCAAGTACAGCGGGCTGATTTTAAATTGGTATTCGAAAAAGGGAGTGCCTTTGAACACATCGACGTCCGCGGCCTCGGTTCGCGTGTGTTACATGCCGACCAAAGCAACACTTCTTTGTTTTTTGGCGAGCAGTTTTTCTTCAAATTTTACCGCAAACTTTTCCGACTCACCAATCCCGAATTAGAAGTAGTGCGTTTTTTATCGGAGCAAACCGATTTCAAGCAAATTCCGCGCTATGCAGCTAGCATGACGTTGCACAAAGCAGGTGCCTCTGACATCACCTTGGGCATTATGCAACAAAAGGTGGTGTCACAGGGAGATGCATGGGGACTCTTTCAAGAACAACTCACCAGATTTATCGAGCAGGATGGGCCTGAAAAGCTGCATGCCATCCCCAAAGATTTGCGCTATTTGCAGCTTGAACAACTCGAGAGCAATGCAGCATTGGCTGCGCAAGTGCTAGATAAAACGGACGTAGACTGGATTGCTTTACTAGCTACCCGTACCGCTGACATGCACAATGCCTTGGCGAGCAGGGCGGATTTGACCGATTTTGCACCTACCGCCTTTGATGCCGATTACAAAGCTTGGCTGTCGGTTCATTTCGACCAGTTACTTGAAAAGCGGCAGCAACTTTTAACAGCTGTGCAGCAGCGTTTGAGTCCTATGGCGCAACCTCTTGCCATCCAATTCAAGGACCAAATCGACCTCATTCGGGAGCACTTTGAGCACATTCAGCAGCTGACTCCGGTGAGTTTGCGCATCCGAATCCATGGCGATTACCATTTAGGGCAGGTACTGTACCAAGACAATGATTACGTTATCCTCGATTTTGAAGGGGAGCCTGAAAGCAGCATCAGTGACCGGAAAATAAAACATTCGCCCCTTAAAGATGTGGCCGGCATGCTGCGTTCGTTTCATTATGCGGCATATGTAGCGTTGTACTTTGGTCCAAAAGCTGCTGCCATCAAGCAAAAACATCCTCAAGCCGAACAATTGGCCGAAACTTGGTTTCAATTGGTGGCATCGGTGTATTTAAAGTCGTATTTTACACAAATAGACCATCAAAAGTTGGCCTTAACTTCTCAATCGGAGGTTGAGGCTTTGTTGCGGTTACATTTATTGGAAAAAGCAGTATATGAATTTGGCTATGAGCTGAATGGGCGTCCCGACTGGGCCATCATTCCCCTTAAAGGCATCCAACAAATATTAGGTGAATACCAAAATGAATAACCATGGTGAAGCAAACTTCCTTATTTACCGATTACGACGTCCATCTTTTTAGAGAGGGCAAGCACTACCGCATCTATGAAAAAATGGGTGCGCATTTGCATACTTTTGAGGGCGCAGCGGGGGTTTATTTTGCCGTTTGGGCACCCAATGCAGCCAAAGTATGTGTAATCGGCGATTTTAATTATTGGTCACCGGGTACGGACGCGCTTTTTGCACGTTGGGATGGTTCTGGCATCTGGGAAGGCTTTATTCCTGGCTTGGAACAAGGGGTGAATTACAAATACCACATTGAAACTCAGCATGGGGGGCCGGCCATGGAGAAAGGCGATCCATATGGTTTTTTGTGGGAATCGCCGCCAAAAACGGCTTCGGTGGTGTGGGACCTCGACTATTCTTGGAGCGACGCAGGCTGGATGAAGGAACGCGGCAAACACAACAGTTTAGCGGCACCTATGTCGGTTTACGAAGTACATCTCGGCAGCTGGCGCCGCAATCCCGACGAGGGCGGTCGCTCGCTCTATTACTTTGAGCTGGCCAAAGAGCTGGTTGATTACGTAAAAGAAATGGGTTACACCCATGTGGAGCTCATGCCGGTGATGGAGCACCCGTTTTTTGGTTCTTGGGGCTACCAAATCACAGGGTATTTTGCGCCTTCAAGTCGTTTTGGCAATCCGCAAGAGTTTATGTACCTCATCGATTGTTTGCACCAAGCCGGTATCGGGGTCATTTTCGATTGGGTTCCCTCGCACTTCCCTACCGACGGTCACGGTTTGGCCTTTTTCGACGGTACTCATTTGTATGAACATGCTGACCCTAAAAAGGGCTACCATCCCGACTGGAAAAGTTACATTTTTAACTACGGACGCAACGAAGTCCGTTCGTTTTTAATCTCCAATGCCCTGTTTTGGCTCGATAAATACCATGCCGATGGCTTGCGCGTAGATGCGGTGGCTTCCATGTTATACCTCGATTATTCACGTGAGGAGGGCGAATGGATCCCTAATGAGTTTGGTGGGCGCGAAAACCTTGAGGCTGTTAGTCTTTTCAAGGAAATGAATGAGCAGGCTTATTCGGCCTTCCCTGACATCCAAACCATTGCCGAAGAATCAACTGATTGGCCTATGGTATCGCGGCCTGCGGACTCGGGTGGTTTGGGTTTCGGCATGAAGTGGATGATGGGTTGGATGCACGATACTTTGGCGTATTTTAAGGAAGACCCGATGTTTCGGCCTTTCCACCACGACAAAATCACCCTTAGCATCATGTATGCCTTTACAGAAAATTTTGCCTTGTCTTTTTCGCACGACGAAGTGGTGCATGGCAAAGGCAGCATGATCAACAAAATGCCGGGTAACGAGTGGCAGAAATTCGCCAATTTGCGCTTGTTGTTCGGCTATATGTTTACTCATCCTGGCACCAAGCTCAATTTTATGGGAGCAGAACTAGGGCAGGCGCGGGAGTGGAACCACGACAGCAGCTTGGATTGGCATTTACTTGATTATAAATTACATAAAGGCATCAATTCCTTGGTAAAAGACCTCAACCATTTTTACCGAGCCGAGCCGGCCCTGTACGAGTTACAGTTTCAGGAAGGCGGTTTTGAGTGGATAGATGGTTCTGATCGGTCGAACAGCGTGATTACCTACATTCGAAAAGACAAAGCCGGCAAGCAATTGCTTGTGATTTGCAACTTTACGCCCGTGGTACGAAGTTGTTACCGCATTGGTGTGCCAGAAGAAGGGGTTTACGAGGAAGTTTTTAATAGTGACAAGCAGGAATATGGTGGCAGCGATGTGCGTAATGAAGGGGAGCTGCCAGCGGAATATTTCCATTATCAATGGAAGGATTATTCGTTGCAACTCACCTTACCGCCCTTGGGTATGGTTGTTTTAAGGAAGCGGGAGGTGGTGACTTCGAAAAATGGCACAACAGCCAGCGGAAAAACCGAGAAAGCGGTCAAAACCACTGCTGCCAGTAAGGCCACCAAAAAAGCACCAGCCAAACCTAAGGCAGCTAGCGCATTAAAGGCGGCCTCTAAAGCAGGACCTGAACCGAAGGTCGTTTTCTCGAAAGCGGAAACCAAAACGGTGTCTAAGCCCAAAGTAGCGACTGCTAAAGTGCCAACTGCCAAAGTGCCAACTGCCAAAGTGCCAACTGCTAAAGTGCCAACTGCTAAAGTGCCAACTGCCAAAGCCGAGTCTAAACCAACGGCGACGAAGACCAATGCACCTCCAGCAAAACCCAAAGTAGCCGCTAAATCAAAAACCGTTGCTAAAGTTTCGTCTAAAGCAGCACCCAAGTCCCCAAAAACCTAAGTTTCTTCACTACTAAAACAACCATGCGTACTTATTTTAGATTGATTTTATGGCTCAGCGTTGTCGTGTTGGGAGGCTGTGCAACAGGTGTTCAAGCTCAAAAAACCGCAGTCATTTCGCGTATTGAACCGCCTCATTGGTATGTAGGGATGGAGAACACTTCATTGCAGGTATTGTTTTATGGCCCAAATGTCGCTGCCTTTGAGCCTAGTTTACAATACTCTGGCGTTGAAATAACCGAAGTAAGGCGGGTCGAAAATACCAATTACCTTTTTGTGCAATTGACTATTTCGCCAGCAGCGCGGCCTGGACAAATGACTTTTATACTGATTGAAGGCAAGCGCAGCATTAAACAAAACTACGAGCTTAAGGCCCGCCGCTTTCCTAACAACCAAGTGAATGGTTTTGGTCCACAAGACATGCTCTACCTGATTATGCCCGACCGTTTTGCCAATGGCGACCCTAAAAACGATAGCATCAAGGGCATGAACGAAATGCGGGTCGACCGTAAGGACAACAGCGCGAGGCATGGGGGCGACTTAGCAGGTATCCGCAGCAAGCTCGACTACATCCAAGAACTTGGTGTTACCGCGCTCTGGCTCAATCCTGTGCAAGAAAACAACCAGCCAAAAGAGTCTTATCATGGTTATGCCATGACCGACCTTTACAAAATCGATCCGCGACTCGGCAGCAATGCCGATTACGTAGCTTTGGTGGCCGATTTGAAGCAGCGCAATATGAAAATGGTTATGGATTTGGTGCACAACCACATCGGCAACGAGCATTGGCTCATCCGCGATTTGCCTGCCAAAGATTGGGTACATAACTGGCCTGAGTTTACCCGCACTACCTACCGCGCCATCACCCAGCTCGATCCTTATGCCGATGCGCTTGACAGCCGACTGATGCGCGAAGGCTGGTTTGATACCCACATGCCCGATTTGAACCAGAAAAACCCGCTTTTAGCACAATACCTCATCCAAAACAATATTTGGTGGGTAGAGTATGCGGGCTTGGGGGGCTTCAGGCTCGATACCTATGCTTATCCAGACTCTGATTTTATGAACCGCTGTGTGGGCGCCATCCGCCAACAATATCCCGATATAGGTATAGTAGGAGAGGTTTGGGTGCATACCGTGGCAGAATCGGCCTATTGGGTGGAAGGAAATAAACTCAATCCTCAGCCTCAGACATTACCTGGTGTGACCGATTTTCCGCTTTACGCAGCCATTAAAGACGGTTTAAACGAGCATTTCGATTGGGATCAGGGTTTGCGCCGCATTTATTACACCCTTGCGCAGGATGCGGTGTACGGAGATGCTTCCAAAAACGTCATTTTTATTGATAATCACGATATCTCACGCGCTTGGGCCATCTTTAAGCAGAACATGGACCATATGAAAATGGCACACACGCTCTTGCTCACGCTGCGCGGCATCCCCCAGTTATATTATGGTTCAGAGCTGTTGTTTGGCAATTACGCCAACATGGGTGGTACCAATGTGCGGCAAAACATGCCCGGTGGCTGGCCTAAGGATACTACCAATGTATTTGTGCGCGAAGGCCGAAGTCAGCAACAAAACGAGCTTTTCGATCACATCAGCACCATTGCTAATTGGCGCAAAGGCAGCAAAGCCATTGCGCAGGGCAGCTTTAAACACTATGTGCCAGAAAATGAGGTGTATGTGTACTTCCGTATCTACAAAAACGAAAAGGTAATGGTGTTGGTGAACAACTCCAGCAAGACAAAAACTGTAAACCGCAGTCGTTTTGCAAGCGAGTTAGGCACTGCCGATACCGCTTTTGACGTGCTTAACGGAGAGCTAACCACCCTAGACGGTGAAATTGAAATTGGGCCTAAAACGGCTCGCATTCTAGAAATCAAATAAATGGCACAACAAAAATACGTTTGCATCCACGGGCATTTCTACCAACCGCCGCGTGAAAATGCTTGGTTAGAAGAAATAGAAATACAAGATTCGGCTTACCCTTACCACGACTGGAACGAGCGCATTACGGCCGAATGTTACGGACCTAATGCCGTCAGCCGCATCCTCGAAACTGATAACCGCATCAGTGACATAGTAAACAATTACAGTGGCATCAGCTTTAACTTTGGGCCAACGCTATTGTCGTGGCTACAAGCGCATTCGCCCGATGTGTACCGTGCCATTTTACAGGCCGATATAGATAGTATCGCCCGATTTGGCCATGGTTCAGCCATCGCGCAGGTGTACAACCACGTAATCATGCCGCTGGCCAATCGGCGCGATAAAACCACCCAAGTGCTGTGGGGCATGCGCGATTTTGAGCAGCGTTTTGGGCGCAAACCACAAGGTATGTGGCTAGCCGAAACCGCTGTGGATACTGAAAGTTTAGAGGTATTGGCCGAAAATGGCATTGAATTCACCATCATGGCACCCCGGCAGCTGAAAGCCGTGCGTAAAATAGGTGAGGAGCAATGGAATGCAGTTCTCGAGCCGCACGTCGACACCCTGCAACACTACCGCTGCCAGTTGCCATCTGGCAAAAGCATCGTTGTGTTTTTTTATAATGGTCCTGTTGCCCAAAAAGTAGCCTTCGAAGGCCTGCTCAAAAATGGCAAAGCCTTCGCCGATGCCTTACTCGCTGCCTTTGATCCGCAGCGCGAACAGCCACAACTGGTACACATTGCCACCGATGGCGAAAGTTACGGTCATCACCACCGCTACGGCGAAATGGCCTTATCGTATTGCCTCAAGTACATAGAAGACAACGCGTTGGCCACCATTACCAATTACGCCAGCTACGCCAAACTAGTGGCGCCTGAGTTTGAGGTGCAAATACATGAAAATTCGAGCTGGAGTTGTGTGCATGGCGTGGAGCGTTGGCGTGCCAATTGTGGTTGCAATTCGGGCGGCTACCCCCATTACCAGCAGGAGTGGCGGGTGGGCTTGCGCCAAGCGCTCGACTGGCTTCGCGAGGAACTAACCGCTGAATATGAGTCTCAAATGAGCACTTTTTGTGCCGATGTGTGGGCCATTCGCAACGACTACATCGAAGTCATTAACAACCGTGCCGACGCTAATGTAGAGGCCTTTCTAGATCGTCATTTGTACTTTAGGGTGGATGGCGAGCGAAAGACCAAGGTGCTACGTTTGCTAGAAATGATGCGGCAATGTCAGCTCATGTTTACCAGTTGTGCGTGGTTTTTCGATGAAATTTCGGGGATTGAAACGGTACAGGTGCTGCAATATGCTTGTCGCGCCATACAAATCTCAGAAACCGAATCGAATCGCCGACTCGATGAGCGTTTTCAGCAAATACTTGCCCAAGCGCCTTCCAACGTACCAGGTTTGTTGCACGGTGCGCATATCTATGAAACAATCACCAAAGCATCGCGCTTATCGCTTACCAAAGTAGGCATGCACTATGTGGCCAATGCGCTTTTTTCGAAAGATGCCGACAGCGTTTTTACGCAAACATTTAAGTTCGAGAGCGACTTCTTTGAACGATTTGAGGCCGGTTTTCAAAAACTAGCACTAGGTCGTACTATGGTAAAAAGCAAAATCACCCATTCCGAAAAGCACTTCTCTTTTGCAGTGATCTACCTTGGTCAACACCACCTCATTGGCAACGCCAACGATCAAATGGATGAAAGCACTTTTAAACAAATGTATGCCGCCATACGCACACCCTTTGAGCAAAGCAATTTGGCGGAAGTGATTCATGTAATTCAGCAATATTTTGGAGAGGAAAAATTTTCGTTTTGGCAACTCTTTAAAGACCAGCAGAAAAAGGTGTTGCGGGTGTTGGTAGAACGCGAAATTGAAGAAGCAGAACGTGCTTTTCGACAGGTTTATGATAGTAATTACAACCTCATGGGCGTGCTGAAGCAAGTAAATATTCCCATTCCTTTAGTCTTTAAAAAGAACTTGGAATTGGTGATTAACAATCAATTGCGGAGCTTTTTTCAATCGAACGATCCTAAAGTAGCTGATTTGCAGCGAATGGTAGAGGAGGTTCGCAAATGGCAGGTGCCTCTCGAGACTGAGGTGATCAGTTATGTGGCTTCCGAGCGTTTATATGAGCTTTTGGTAGATTTTGCAGAGGATACTTCGCAGCTCGCTAAGCTCATCAATCTGCACCAAATAATGCAGCAGCTGGGCGAATTAGAAGTGAAACTCGATTTATGGAAGATGCAAAACTTGTTTGATTTCTTGGCTGGTTCATATTACAATCAATGGCGATCTGAGGCGGGCAAAGACAAATCTTCAGAATTACTTTGGTTCTTTAAATTGTTGGCCGGCAGATTGAACTATAGTCTCGACCGCCATGAAGCCAATCTCAACGTTCAAGCCGAGGGATAAGACCTGTTGCCGAAAATCAAGCTGCCCACCCGCACCAAGGTAGCACCGTGCTGCACTGCCAGGGGGTAGTCGGCCGACATGCCCATGCTGAGCTGTGAAAAATGGGCGGCATCCCCGAAATAAGAGGCTTTAACGCGCTCAAAGAGCTGTTGTAGCCGTTCAAACTCGGCATGTAAATGCTCCGCGTCTTCGGTATTGGTGGCAATGCCCATCAAGCCGGAGATGCGCGCATGGGTGTAAGTCTGCAAGCGATCACTATTCAATAGTTCGTACAGTTCGGCTTCGTCGAAACCATATTTATTTTCTTCCAAAGCAATGTGTACTTGTAGCAAACAGTCGATTTGTCGTTCGTTTTTGAGGCCTTCCTTGTGGATGGTTTGTAGCAATTTTTCGCTGTCCACCGCGTGAATAAGCTGAACAAAAGGGGCAATGTACTTTACTTTATTACTTTGAAGATGCCCGATAAAGTGCCATTCAATGTCCTTAGGCAATTGTTCATGCTTTGCACTGAGCTCTTGTGCCGTGCTTTCGCCAAATATTCTTTGTCCCGCCACATAGGCCTCCTGAATAGCCGTCGCAGGATGGGTTTTAGAGACGGCTACCAATTGGGCGCTGGTGGGTTGTAGCTCTTTCCAAAGACTTTCGAGTTCGCTTTTAATGCTCATTGTTGTATTTTTGAATCCTTATGACCCGAATCGCAAAATTAGGCTTTTGCCTGCTCACATTTGGTTTTTTAACGGCTTGTCAAGATCCTACCGCGTTAAAAAATTACCATCCCAGCATTTTGCCTATGGATAGTATGAAATTGGTGCTAGCAGACGTCCACCTCATTGAAAGTTATCGGAACCGATCTTACCAACAAATCGGACGCGATTCTGTTCCGCCAACCCGTGTAAAAGCTTTTTACGAAAAAGCCTTAGCTGAGCACGGAGTGAGTTTAGAGCGTTTTTTGATGTCGTACCGCTATTACCAAGGCCAAAATCCCGTTATTCTCGACAGTTTGTACGAGGGAGTGAACCAAAGGCTGAATGAGCTGTTGACAGAGACTTATAAGTAGGCCGTGTACAGTTATCCCGAACAAATTTCACAGAAGTTAGAGTTTGACCAATTGTTGCAACTGCTGGCAGGTCATTGTGTGAGTACTGCTGCACGCGAACAGGCATTGCTGTTAAGGCCGCAAGACTGCACTCAGGCAGTAGACGAAGCCTTGCGTGCCACCGCTGAGAGCTATCAACTGCAGGCTTTCGACGGCGGCATGCCAGATGCTAGCATTCCCCACATCAGCACCTACATTCGTACAGCCTTCATTGAAGGCGCTTTTTTGGATGTGGAGCAATGCCATGACCTGCTCAAATTACTTTCTTACGTGAAGCGTTTGTTGGGATTTTTTGATTCCCGGGCTGAGTTGTATCCAGTTTTACATGGGTACAGCAAGACTTTCGAGCTTCCCAAGGCAGCCATTGAGTCGCTCGACAAGGTAATTGGTGCCGATGGTCGCATGCGGACCAATGCAAGCAAAGCATTGTCAGATATTTCTGCAAGCCTCAACCGACTTCAGGGAGATACCCGCCGCAAACTCGACAGCATTTACCGGCAAGCCAAAGCCCAAAACTGGGTGGCCGAAACCGGCATCACCATTCGCGATGGTCGCTTGGTGATTCCCGTTCTGGCGGAGCACAAGCGGAAAATCAAAGGCTTTGTGCATGATGAGTCGAGCACGGGGCAGACGGTGTTTATTGAGCCCGCCGAGGTGCTCGAGCTCAACAACGACGTCCGCAACTTTGAATTGGCCCAACGACGTGAGGTAAGGCGAATCCTCATTGAGTTAACCACTGCTTTGCGGCCTCATATCCCGCAAGTAGAAAAGGGTCATGCCTTAGCGGCTCGTTTTGATTTGTTTCGCGCCAAAGCCTTGCTAGCCTTGCGGTTTCCACAAGTCATTAGACCTGAAATACACCCCAGTGAAAGCATTTTACGCGATGCTGTGCATCCCTTATTGTATTTACATCACAAAGCCCAACGGAAGCGTGTGGTGCCGCTAAATATCACCTTAAATGCCGAAAAACGCATTTTAGTCATTAGTGGGCCCAACGCAGGTGGCAAATCGGTAGCGCTTAAAACAATAGGGCTCTTACAGGTCATGTTCCAATGTGGCTTGCTCATTCCAGCAAAGGAAGGTACCCGCATGCGTATCTTCAAAAAACTATTGGTAGACATGGGCGATGAGCAATCAATTGAAAACGATCTTTCCACCTACAGCTCTCACCTTACGAACATGCGTGTTTTTACAGAGCAAGCCAATGGTGATACTTTATTTTTAATTGATGAATTTGGTACAGGCACCGATCCGCACTTTGGAGGCCCTATTGCCGAGGCTATTTTAGAGCGGCTTACCTCTTTGGGTTCCTATGGCATCGTAAATACGCACTATAGCAACCTCAAATTGCTTCCAACCCGCTTACCACCGCTGCAAAATGGGTCGATGGGCTTTGATACAGAGACCTTGAACCCGCGATTTACCCTTGAAATGGGTAAGCCTGGTTCTAGTTTTGCCTTTGAAATTGCTGGTAAGATTGGTTTAGACCCGCAAATCATCCAAGACGCCCGCAACAAAATTGGACTGCGGGAGCAAGATGTAGAACAATTACTGGTGCTGCTCGAGCAAGAAAAGCAGGAGATGGAGCAGTTGCAACTGTTAGTAGAGCACAAAGATCAATTGCTAAGCGAATTGGTGGCGCGCACAGAGCAGCGCGAATTGGAGCTCAAAACCAAAAAGAAACAAATACTCGACAAAGCCCGCGAGGAGGCCAGTGCGCTTTTGAGCAAGGCCAACCGCGATATTGAAAATACCATCCGTGAAATCCGGGAAAAAGGGGCAGAAAAAGAGGCCACCAAGGTACTACGTAACCAAATGATCAGCCTGCGCGACGAAATCGTTGAAAAAACAAAGTCTGAGCCTTTGCCGCAACCTGAGGCCGCGCCCGATAAATTGGCACTGACGGTGGGAGCTCGGGTGCGGCTCAAAGACAGCAGCAGCATTGGCGAAGTGCTCGAATTGCAAAAGCAGGAAGCCATTGTAGCCATGGGCGGTTTACGCATGACGGTGAAGGCCAGCAAGCTCGAAGTCATTTCGCAAGCCGAAGCCCGCAAAGTGCAACGTCTCACAGTAAGTTACCAAGCGGTTAGTCAGGCGCTCAGTGATTTTACTTCTAATATCGATTTGCGTGGTTTTAGGGGGATGGAGGCGTTGCAGGAGCTTGACCGCTTCCTCGATAAAGCCGTGATGGCGGGCTACAGCTCGTTGCATGTGTTGCACGGTAAAGGCGACGGCATTTTGCGTAAACTCATCCGAGAGCACTTGCGTAAACAGTCGTATGTGGCAGGTTTTGAAAGCGAACATGCCGATCGAGGCGGCGACGGCATCACCATCATTACCCTCAAATAAGCCTGCAAATTTTGAAATACCAAGTTCATCCTTCATGTAGATTGCCTATTTTTGAGAACAAACAGCCATTTCAATGAACAAAGTAGTAGCCAACGCCCAAGCCGCCATAGCCGATGTGCGCGACAAAGCCACCCTGATGTTAGGTGGCTTTGGACTTTGCGGCATCCCTGAAAATTGCATCAGCGCCTTGGTATTAAGTGGCGTAAAAGAGCTCACTTGCATATCCAACAATGCAGGTGTAGATGGTTTTGGGATCGGTTTGCTGCTACAAAGTCGACAAGTGCGCAAAATGATCAGCAGTTACGTTGGTGAAAATGCAGAGTTTGAACGGCAGCTGCTGAGTGGGGAATTGGAGGTAGAACTCATACCTCAAGGCACCTTGGCAACACGTTGCATGGCTTCAGGTTACGGCATGCCTGCTATTTTTACGCCAGCTGGCGTGGGCACAGAAGTGGCAGAAGGCAAGGAAGTACGCAATTTTAACGGCAAAGACTACCTCTTGGAATATGCATTTGAAGCTGATTTTGCTATTGTGAAGGCTTGGAAAGGCGACACTCATGGCAACTTGGTGTTCCGAGCCACCTCTCGCAACTTCAATCCTTTAATGGCCATGGCAGGTAAAATTACCATTGCCGAAGTAGAAGAGTTGGTGCCAGCGGGAAGCCTCGATCCGAATGAAATACACACACCAGGCATTTATGTGCACCGTATTTTTGAAGGCACAGCCTATGAAAAACGCATTGAGCAGCTTACGGTCCGGCCGAGAACCTAAGAACATGACCTAAAAAAGCGCAGATGCTCCTTTTAAGGCACCTGCGCTTTGCATTTGAAGCTGTTTATAAGGTGGGCAGACTTTCGTTGCGGAACACCAAGCCAGCTTCTTCAAAATAATCTATCAAAATGGTTTGCTCCGCCAAAATGTGGCCAGCTAATAGCTCTTTGGATAGCTTGTTCAAAATCTCTTTCTGCAGGGTGCGCTTGATCGGCCGTGCCCCATATTGCGGGTCAAAACCAGCCTCGGCCAAGTGCTCCACAGCTGCTTCAGTAGCCGCAACGATGATGTTTTTGCTCTCTAGTAGCTTCCGCAGGCCTTCGAGTTGGAGGCGTACAATGCCTTTGATGTCGCCTTTGCTGAGGGGATTAAACATCACCACCTCGTCGATTCGGTTCAGGAATTCGGGTCGCATGCTGCTTTTGAGCAGTTCAAATACTTCCGTTTTGGCACGTTCAATGCGCTCATCGCGGTTTTTTTCGTTGATGTCTTCAAAATTAGCTTGAATGAGTTGCGCACCTAAGTTCGACGTCATGATGATGATTGTATTGCGGAAGTTCACCGTTCTGCCTTTATTGTCGGTCAATCGACCTTCGTCGAGCACCTGCAGCAAAATGTTAAACACGTCTGGATGTGCTTTTTCAATTTCATCGAGCAGCACAACGGAGTAGGGGTGGCGACGTACCGCCTCGGTCAGCTGCCCGCCTTCATCATAGCCTACATAGCCGGGAGGCGCGCCCACCAAGCGTGAAACACTGTGCCTTTCTTGGTATTCGCTCATGTCGATGCGCACCATGGCGTTGTCGTCGTTGAACAAAAAGCCCGCCAGCGCCTTGGCCAGCTCGGTTTTGCCCACGCCTGTAGTCCCTAGAAATATGAAGGAGCCAATGGGCCGCTTTTCGTCCTGCAAACCTGCTCGCGACCTGCGCACAGCGTCGGCCACAGCTTCTATGGCATCCTCTTGACCAACCACACGCTTGCGGAGTTCATCTTCTAAACGCAGTAGTTTTTGTCGTTCGCTCTCGAGCATGCGGGTAACGGGAATGCCAGTCCACTTGGCTACCACCTCAGCCACATCTTCGGCAGTGACCTCTTCTTTGAGCATTTTGCTCTCGTTGTGTGAGCTAGCTAATTGATTTTGAAGATCGAGTAGCTCCTGTTCGCTGGTTTTGAGGAGTCCGTAGCGGATTTCAGCCACGCGACCAAAGTCGGCAGCACGCTCGGCTTGTTCGGCTTCGAGTTTGAGCTGTTCAATTTTTTCTTTGATTGCTTGCAGACGTTCTACTACGTCTTTTTCGGCACGCCAGCGCGCGCGCAGGGCGTCGGCCTCTTCTCGTAAATTGGCGAGGTCGAGATCGAGCAGATTTACTTTATCGCTGTCTTTTTCGCGTTTCATGGCTTCTCGCTCAATTTCGAGCTGCATGATGCGGCGCTGCAGTTCATCGAGCTCCTCGGGTACTGAGTCAATTTCGATGCGCAGGCGAGAGGCCGATTCGTCTATCAAGTCGATGGCTTTGTCGGGCAAAAAACGATCGGTGATGTAGCGCTGACTCAATTCCACCGCTGCAATGATGGCTTCGTCGCGAATTTGAACCCTATGGTGGGTTTCGTAGCGTTCTTTCAAGCCGCGCAAAATGCTGATGGCATCGGCGGTGTTAGGCTCCTCTACTTGTACCTTTTGGAAACGGCGCTCCAAGGCTTTGTCTTTTTCGAAGTACTTCTGGTATTCGTTGAGGGTGGTGGCACCTATGGCCCTCAATTCGCCCCGCGCCAAAGCTGGTTTGAGGATGTTGGCAGCATCCATAGCTCCTTCGCCGCCCCCAGCACCAACGAGCGTGTGGATTTCGTCGATGAAAAGGATGAGGGAACCATCGCTTTCGGTTACTTCCTTTACAACTGCTTTGAGCCTTTCTTCGAACTCGCCTTTGTATTTGGCACCGGCAATTAACGCCCCCATATCAAGGGAATAAACCATTTTTGATTTGAGATTTTCAGGCACATCTCCTTTAATAATTCGGTGTGCGATGCCCTCAGCAATAGCGGTTTTACCCACTCCGGGCTCGCCAATGAGAATGGGGTTGTTTTTGGTTCGGCGATTTAATATTTGGATAACGCGGCGGATTTCATCGTCGCGACCAATCACAGGATCGAGTTTGCCAGCAGCAGCTAAATCGTTGAGGTTTTTTGCGTATTTATTGAGGGCATTGTAGCTATTTTCGGCATGCTGGTCGGTTACCTTGCTGCCCTTTCGTAATTCTTTGATGGCGGTCACCAAGGCTGTTTCAGTAATGCCGGCGTCTTTCAGCAAACGCGCCGTTTGGTCTGTGCCGCTGCTTAGGGCCAAAAGTAAATGCTCTAAGGCTACATATTCATCACCAAATGTTGCTAGTTTGCCTTTGGCTTGGGCCAAAGTACGCTGGGTATCGGTTGAAAGGTAGGGTTGACCGCCCGAAACCTTGGCCAAACTGCGCAACACTTGTGCATTGGCTTCTTTGATGCGACTGCCTTGCACACCCAGTTTGCCCAATAAGTAGCTGTTGAGCTGCTCGTCGGTCTCCAAAACAGCCTGGAGCAAATGCGTATTTTCGATGGCTTGTTGTCCATATTCAAGCGCCAATTGCATGCTTTGTTGGATGGCTTCTTGTGCTTTTAGGGTGAATTTGTCGAGGTTCATAATGACTTGTTTACGTCTTACCTAGACTATCCATCAAATGCGGCTCCAGAATTTAAAAGCGGCCATTTTGACCGCATAATTGCGTTTTGAAAGACTAATTGTCTCTTTTTTATTGGTTTGAGCGGTCTTTACGGCTGTGCTTTAAATTTCAATGTTATAAAGGATAAGTGTTGTGGTTTAGGCAGTATATTCACTTTTATAAACCTACCCAAAATGCGTTTTGTACTTGCGCTCATCCTAAGCCTTAGTTGTAATTTTGAAGCGTTTGCGCAGCCTAATTTAGGCTTAACGGCCACCGCAACCGCCTCTGCGAGCTCTGGGGGTAATTTTGGGCCAGCCAACTGGACCGATGGTATCCTCAACGGTAGTTTTTTTGGTTGGGTAGGAACGGCAGCTACCTTTCCGCAGCCAGCCTGGATGCAACTAGAATGGTCACAGCCTCAAACCATGAATAGAATGGTGCTGCACAATGCTGGGACCAATTTTGCGCCGGCTGCGGGCAATGCCGTGGTATTTTTAGGACAGGTGCATTTAAAGTATTGGGATGGAAACCTTTGGCAATATCTAAATACCATTCAAGGCGTGCCAGGTTATGGGGTGCACATTACGCTAGATTTCCCTGAAATTACCACCACTAAATTGCGCTTAGATAGCTTTAACATCAGCGGCAGTCACAACCCGGGTTTCGACGAGTGGGAAGTCTTTAGGATTGAGTTAGATACAGCCGACGCCGAGCTCGATACTATTCAAATTACCAACTTACAAGGGGGCACAGGACGTATTTTACGCTTTAGTATGCTCATAAAAAATCTCGGTAACTTGCCAATTGTCAATCCTAGCATCAGCTACAGCGTAAATACCAATCCAGCTAGCGGCCCCTTTACCGTCATTTTCCCAGCCACCATCGCTCCCGGAACCGATACCTTGTTGGTGCATCCCGATGTTTTGCCAGCCGAAAGTATCTTAAACGGCAGGCAGCTGTGCGCCTGGGTGACGGTCGCTGGAGACATAGCAGCGGAAAACGATACAGCTTATTTAGTGTTGTCGGGCATTGGAACCTCCGTATCAGAAGCGTTAGTATCCACAGTCCCCCAAGCCTATCCCAATCCTTTACAAGAAGTATTGTATTTTAAAGAGCTGCCTGCGGGATGTGTTTTAAGGTTCTTCGACACCCATGGTCGCTGTTTAGCAGTGCTCACCGATGCCCCCGAAAGCTTCGTCATACCCACGAATTGGCCATCCGGCTTGTATTTCTTACAAATTCAAGATAAAAAAGAACTGCAAAGCATCCGGCTACAAAGGCCGTAACGGTCTTTAAACCGCGTTTTTCGATATTTCTAACTAATCAGCTGTAAATAAGCAGCCTAAGCCTTTTTGATTTTTAAATAGAATCAATACCTTTGCAACCGCCTT
>Ga0209702_10002506_pt1 | contig 31799 bp, 28 predicted proteins | sample FRY01_FD_187210 | JGI IMG/M metagenome (GOLD analysis project Ga0209702, IMG submission 187210) | Freshwater microbial communities from Lake Fryxell liftoff mats and glacier meltwater in Antarctica - FRY-01 (SPAdes) (version 2) | ecosystem: Environmental > Aquatic > Freshwater > Ice > Glacier...
TGCTGGTGCTGTTTGCAAAAATCCAAAAATCGCAAGAAACTTAGGGTTCGCATAGAAGCCTGGTATCGCGGCTTGAGCCACTGCAATTGAGTTCTTGCCTGACGCATAGTCAAGATTGAGCTTTACTGCAGTTGCATCAAACACGGCTCCATCGGAGAACGTAATATTTGGCCGCAGATTGACGGTCCATTCCTTCAAGTCAGCAGACGGAGACGCTGATGCGGCCAAAAGGCCGACCATGTCGCCACCGATGGTCTTTTCAAAAAGCCCTTCGTAAATCGTGCGTTGTGCCATCAAGGCGGAGTTCGCGTTGTTATCACCGAAACAGAATCCAGCAAAAGTGTCAAAAATGGCAACCTTTACTTTTCCACCGTATTTGGAAACATGCGTTGCAGCTTGACTTCCTGTGGTGGCCACAGTTGACACCGCAATAGTTGCAGCAAGTGCCACACCGATGCGACGCAACATTTGTGATCGTGTTGTCTGACCTTGAGTCATTGAGTTCCCCTTGTAACCGTTCGCACCTTTGTGGTGTTAACAGATGTAATGGTAATCATGTGAATATTTTTAATTGCTGTTAAAAATATTCACTCACTCTGTGAACTTCGACACAGTGAATGAAAGTTTTGTCATCGGGGATACAGATGAACTTTGATAGCTCCTGAAGATTTATCACCAGCACTGTTGAAAGCTTGTACGGCATCTTCAAGTGAAAAAGTATGTGTGACAATAATTTTTCGTAGATCAGGGGACCGAGACAACAGTTCTGCTGCTGTTGTGAAATCGTTGCTGGAATGATCGTGATTATAAAAAATTGAGGGGATGATCGAGATTTCTTTCATCATCACATTATTGGAAAGTTGCACTGGTGACCAGAACATTCCGAATTCAACGATTGAGCCACATGGACGTGTGCTCTCTATACACAAATCGAAAGACGCTTGAGTACACACTGCATCAAAAGACACGTCGTAATCGTTGCCTAATTTGGTCGGCGTGTTGGCCCCAAGATCGTTTGCTGCTCGTACTTGATGTGGGTGCCGAGCAGCAATGTCGACGGTGATGCCGATGTCAATTAATGCGGCTGCGGTAAGTAGTCCGATTGATCCAGCTCCGACCACAAGTGCTTTCATGCCTGGTTGGAGATGAGCACGGTTGATTCCATGAATAACAACAGCCAGAGGCTCGACGAGAGCCACGTCGAGAGGTGATATTCCAGCAGGCATTTCAACGAGACGTGATTCTTCTACGCATACATACTCGGCTAGGCCTCCATTAATAGAAGCGCCATGCAAAGACGACGCTGCTGAGCGACAGGTGTTGGGGATGCCGCGCGTACAGGACGCGCATGATCCGCATTCACCAGTCGGGCGAACAGCAACGAGTCGACCGTCGGGGAGTGTTCCACCGAATTCATGTCCAAGAATGACTCCTGATAATCCGCCAGCAACAAGGTGTAGATCACTTCCACAGATTCCTGTTGAGGTGACAGTAATAATCATGCCAGTGCCAGACGGTGCTTCAGCGTCGATGACGTTAATCAATCCGTTGTGGGAAGTTACTGCGCGCATTTAGGTTCCTTGAGTTGTTGCTGGAGTGTCTGTGGTTGTTGTCGTGGTGGTTGAATCAACGCTTGTTGTTGTCGAGTCAACAATGGTCGTGGATGTCGTTGTTGTTGCATTGATGATATTTGTGCCATAGGTGATGATTTGTGATTGCATCCATGCTGCACGTGTTTTGTATCCGCTGACTGTGAGATGAACTCCGTCGACGATGTAGCGGCTTTTCCCAGAAGGAACAAAAGAAGTAGACCAGTCAGCAATGTGCAAATTTGGATATCTAGATTGGGCCTTGCGCAGTTCGCGGTTAAACCGCACGCCGCGTGCACGCCAATCGGCACGACCAGTTGGAGAGAACTTAACGTTGACCCACAACACCGGAATCTGGCCAACTTTTGTCATTAGTTGATCGATGACAAGACGCGGGTACTTGGTCTCTCTGCGAGAGATCATGTCGTTCGTGCCGAGCGCTACAACTAGTGCTGTGATATTTGGTGTCGTTTGTAGACGTTTGCTTATCGTTTGGATGCCATGCGATGTTCTTCGTCCGGCTTTGGCGTCGAGAATGACGCCGCTCCAGACCTTCTCAGCTCTCAGTTTTGTGGCTAATGCACCAAAGGCATTGGCACCGATGGTCAGGCTGTCTCCAACAATGAGTAGTTTGCCTTGGCCGTTTGGATTGATCGAAGCCTGCTTGGCCTGAACGCCGATGGGTGCGACATAGACAGTCCCTAAGCCGAACAAAATAATGGCGACATATGCCCCTAAACGTTGGGTGAACTTTTGTCTCGATGTCAAGATGCGTTTGTTCACCTAGTCATTGTGGCAAGGTTGATCAATGATTCGTAGACACTTCCTGACATATTTGGCGTTGTCAACCATGGCCATTGCCCAACCGATACTGGATTTGTACGGCAAAAACGTCACAATATTTTCAGCAGCAAAGCTTTCAAGGCTGGACGTAGGGCTGTTTTTGCTTGTGGTGCTCTTGTTGCCGGCGTTGATAGCAACAGGTATTGATCGTTTTAGTGCGTTATTTGGTCCGCGAGTCAATGAGGCCACACGTTTGTTGATTATCGGGGGATTTTCGTTCCTATTGGGTCTGGCAATTGCTCGCTGGCTGGTAATAAATACGAGTTTAGGGAGCGTGGCTACGGGAGGAATCGTTGCTGTCCTTGTGTCGTACGGATTTGATCGATTTAAACTTGTTCGAGAATGGTCTCGTTTGTTGGCAGTTACCGCTGTTGTCGTTGGTGGTCTTGCCATGGTGCAGTTAAGTCCAGTTCTATCGTCAGGCAATGGACCTAAAAGCGACGCTGTGGTCGGCCAAAAGGATGTGACCGTATTCCAGATCATCTTTGATGAGTTTCCACTTTTTTCGTTGTTGGGCCCCGATGGCACTATTCAAGCAGATCGATTCCCAGGATTTGCGGCGCTAGCAGCCGAATCGACATGGTTTCGTAATTCAGTTACAGAATCTAACTTTACGCATCAGGCAGTCCCTGCAATCTTGGCGTCTACGATACCCAAGAAGACGGCAGGACCATTTTTACTGGAATACCCCAAAAATATATTTACCCTGTTCGGTAATTCTTCTCAAGGTATGACAGTTGATGGAATCGAACCTGTTACCAGTTTGTGTCCCAAAAATCTGTGCAAAGGATCTAATGCATCAGCTGAGTTGTTTAGCGTGGATCGTTTCATGTCTTTTCTGCGCGACGCTACCTATGTATATGGTCATCGAGTGATGCCGCCGTTGGTGCGTCGACATCTGCCGTCGGTTGAAGGAACATGGGGAGGTTTCAGTGCGGTAAGAATTAGGTTTGGCAAGCAGTTCGCCTCGGGGGCTCTTGTTCAGCCAGACGCGATTGGAAAAGGTACGGCACGTCTCATTGCTGAGCCAAGTCCGCGAGTTGAGGTTGTGCATGCATTGTTGCCGCATCAGCCGTGGCGCCTAACACCAGATGAACGCGTGAACCAGTTGTCGAAGTCGATCTCTACAAAAAATCCGGATAATGAAGAAGGGGTGCGCGACACATATCAGGCGTACCTGTACCAACTTGGCGCAGCCGACAAAGTAATTGGCGAGGTGGTGTCCAAACTAAAGGCAGCTGGCCGCTGGAACAACACGATGTTGGTCGTGACAGCAGATCATGGAATTTCTTTTATACCGGCGGTGCCTCAACGAAACACCGACTTCAGTGATCCTGACTCAGTGAACGACATATACAGGGTTCCCACGTTTATCAAGTTTCCAAACCAAACAACTCCGGTGGTCAGTGATTGTCCGATAAGTAATTTGGATTTGTTGCCAACGATTATCGCGGTGACAGAGACAAAAACGTCCTGGCGTTTCGCCGGAAAATCTCTCGCTACTGCTTGTCCGACAGGACGAATTCGCCAAGTTGTCTCTGCCACAGGGCAGCGGTCAGTGCTGGACGATGGTTTTGAATCAGTGCGAAAAAGAGTGGACTATTACGCGACACTCGTGTCGAATGTTGGTCCTTTGCGTGGTGTGGCTGGGGTAGGTGATGCAGCAGAATTAATAGGTCAACCAATCGGTAATTCACAACCGTCCACTGGGGTGTGGTGGACATTGAAGCAGGCGAAGTTGTTTGAAAATATTTCTGAACAGCGTGGCGCGGTTATCCCAGGATTGATTACAGGGGTCATCACTGCGGATAAGTCAATTGAAGATGGTGCTGAAGGGATTGTCGTGATTGATGGCATCGCTGCAGGTGTAATAGGAGAGGCGTCAGGAGCGAGAGGTGCAACTGAGTACACCGCGATTCTTGATTACACACTGTTGACCAAAGGCAGTCATACGGTTGAACTATATATTCGTTCTCGTGATGGGGTGCTCACAAGGGTCGGTGCGCCTCGATAAATCAGTGACCAGACATGCGGTCACGCCATAGTTGAGGATCTTCGAGTTGGCGAACCACGCTTGGAATATCGGCAACTTTAATGGGTCTGCTGATGAGATATCCCTGGGCTTTATGGCATTCAAGGTGACGAAGAGTCTCGAGTTGGGAGATGTCCTCGACCCCTTCTGCCACGATGTCGGCCCCAATCGAAGTGGCCATCGCGATGATGGTGCGAACAATGCTGTGTGTGCTGTCATCGGTTGCAATGTTCTGTACGAATGATCTGTCGATTTTGATGCACTGAACAGGAAATTTTTGAAGCAGCGATAGTGATGAATACCCTGTTCCGAAATCATCGATAGAAATGCGCACACCTAGCGAGTTAAGTCGACGCAGTGCTGAAAGTGCATGTGCTGTTTCGATGATCATGACGCTCTCTGTCACCTCTATCCATAACTGTTCTGCAGGAATCCCCGACACTTCGAGTGCTTCGCTGACAACAGCTACAAATTGTGGGTCGTGGATTTGGCGAGCAGACACATTGACGCTCATTGTTGTGTGTGGTTGGCACGCATTGGTGTCGATCCATGATCGCAGTTGAGAAAGAGCATCTCGTAGCGCCCATGTTCCGAGCGGAACGATTGTTCCAGTTTCTTCTGCTATCGGAATAAAGTCTGCAGGCGCAACGATTCCGTGTACTCCTCGGTTCCATCTCATCAGAGCTTCAAAACCAACTACGAGACCAAGATCAATATCAACAATGGGTTGATATTCAAGATGCAACTCTTTGCGTTCTAGGGCTCGGTATAAAGCAGTCTCAACATCGAGTCGCCTCGTCACAGCATCGAGCATCGAATCATCAAACAGGGCAATGCAGTTACGGCCTGCATCCTTTGCTTTGTACATTGCAGTGTCGGCATGGCGCATCAGATTCTCAGCAGATAAGCGAATTCCGTTAGGTGCATATGCGACCCCGATGCTCGCAGTGACAAACATGTCTTTGGTTTCTCGACCCAGGGGGTCTCTAAATGCATCAAGGACTCGTTCAGCTAGTGAGACTGACTGTGTGGGGGTTTCAGTATCCGGATCAAGTACAACAAATTCATCTCCAGAGATACGGCCAACGATGGCTCGCCCAGAAATAATTTTCTGCAGGCGTTGGGCGATTGTGGTGAGAACATCGTCGCCAGTGGAATGACCGAGGCGGTCATTGATCGTTTTGAAGCGGTCAATGTCAATGAAAAGCACCGTGGGTTGATGTGATGTGTACCGAGCAGTTGTGAGCGCCTCGGAAATATGATCAAGCATTAGGACTCGGTTGGGTAATCCTGTCAGTGAATCAGTGAGTGCATTGCGGATGAAGTGGTCTTGAGTTTTTGCATTTTGCCGCACTGACTGAATAACGCGAATCATCACAGCAATTGCTAGAACGACCACTGAAATTGTGCGCACAATTCGATCTTGGGTTGATGTTGGATCAGTGATTGCTAACACGATGACAGGCGCGATAAGTGACGTTGTCGTTGTGACAAGACGGGTCATCAGTGGCGGTGAATAACGAACATGGCTCTGCGACATGATGGTGTTCATCGAAGGGTGCAGAAAAGCTGCACCTACGAGAGCAATCGCAAAAATAAACGGCGCATGAACGACTGCGATACTGATGTTGACATCGCCTCGGGCAACGACAGAACGAGCAATGGTGCCAACGAGTAAGAAAAAGGTAGAAAGCCCAAGGAGTCCAACAGCTGGTGTCGGGGTTGAATCAGAAAACAAAACTGTTGCGAGAAGAAACAGAACAATGGTTGCTACCCCCAAGGTGCAACTTGTCAGTATGGTTAGCGTGTTCGACTGGCTACCGTTGCTAAGAGTTGGGCGCACGAGGAGTACCCACACAAGGACCCATGCTCCCAGTCCAACAATCAGACCATCTATCACGACGCTTCTGGCCTGGGTGCCGAGTCGTTGGCGAACTAGTGAAATCAATCCTGCGATCAGAATAAACTGCAGTGCGAGGAGAAGTCCTTCTGGTAAGAGTGCAGAGTGCTGCGAGAACTCAAACAATGTGCCCGTTTTGTGTTCTAGCAGCAATGCGCCTGTTACGGATGAGATGCCTGCCAGAGCGATGAGGAGAGTCAAGTCTGAGTGGCGATAAATACACTGTCCTGCACATATTCCTACAAGGGCGATAGATAGGGCTGCTAACGACCACGGGGATATCAGCGAGTCCGCTAATAGGGCATGGGTAACCCCGAGCGCTGCAGCACCACAAGTCGCAGCCCACGATAGGAAGGTCAATAATTTACGGACCATGGGTTCCTAGGGGCATGGTCAATGTGGGCAAATGCACACTCTGACGGTACTTCAACCCAGTTGTTGGCGCGGGAACTATAAAACAAGCGCGTAATAGATAGTCTGAAGTGAAATGTCAAGCGCCGCTCCCTCCGTCACGGTCGTTGTGCCTGGCGCCCATCTAATGGCTGAATTGCTCGGCCAGCGCGATGAGTTATTGCGCCGAGTGGAGGATTCCTTCCCAGATGTAGCCGTATCAGTGCGTGGTAATGAGATTAGTTGCTCAGGACCTCGAGCCCATCAAGTTGGTCAGCTTTTCGATGAGATGGTCCTGTTGTTGCAAAGCGGAGAGCGTCTTGATCAAGCGGTGCTCGATCGCAGCATTGTGATGGTGCGTGCAGCCCAGCGTCCAAGTTCGGTGCTTACTGATGACATTCTTAAGGGATCCCGCGGCCGGATGGTTCGTCCCAAAACTGCAGGGCAGAAGCGATATGTGGATGCCATTCGAAATAACACCATCACATTCGGAATTGGTCCTGCAGGCACGGGGAAAAGCTGGCTTGCCGTTGCTATGGCTGTACAGGCCCTTCATTCACGTCAGGTGCAACGGATTATCTTGACCCGCCCAGCTGTGGAAGCTGGTGAGCGACTTGGGTTTTTGCCCGGCGATCTTATGGCGAAAATCGATCCGTATCTGCGCCCACTGTATGACGCGCTATACGACATGGTCGATGCTGAGGCTGCCCAAAAATTAATTGAAAGACAGACAATTGAAGTTGCTCCGCTTGCATTTATGCGTGGTCGTACTCTGAATAATGCATTTATTATTTTAGATGAAGCGCAAAATACATCCCCTGAACAGATGAAAATGCTGCTTACTCGGGTGGGGTTTGGCTCGAAAGTTGTTGTGACTGGAGATGTGTCGCAGATTGACGTGCCAGATGGACGAAGTGGACTGGTTGGTTTAGAAAAAAAGTTGGGAACCATTGAGTCGCTTGCTTTTATCTATCTCGATAGGTCCGACGTAGTTCGGCACCGGATTGTTGCTGACATTGTTGCTGCATACGAACGCTATGGCGAACGAGAGGCTAAGCGTTTGACGACACGCAAAGGTGAAGATCGTGAGTGAGTTTCGCCCCAGAATTGATGCGCCACGGCGCTCTGGCGGAGATGGTGTTCCAGATGTTTTCGTTTCCAACGAACAAGATGCACACGATGTTGATATCGCGCGATGGCGCACGCTTGCGCTCGCAACGTTGATCGATCAAGGAGTTCGTGGTGGATGTGAGTTGTCGTTATTTTTCGTAGATGAAGCAACGATGTCTGATTTGAATTCTGAACATATGGGCAAGATTGGCCCGACCGACGTATTGGCATTCCCACTTGACGGAGTAGAAGTAATGGAAGCCCAGGGACCTGGAGCGCTGTCGCGTGGACCGGCGCGACCGCATCTTGACCATGACGATATGCCGACACTGTTGGGCGATGTTTTTGTGTGTCCGACGATCGCTGCAAAACAAGCATCCACTCATGCTGGTTGTTTTGATGATGAAATAGCACTCTTGGTTGTCCACGGAATACTTCACGTACTGGGTTTTGATCACAATAACGATGAGGCAACACTGGAAATGAGAACAAAAGAGATGTCCATCCTGGTGGAACATCATTGGGGAAGTGTCGCGCCCCAAAACTTTAGACAGGAACAAGAAGAATGATTGCTCAATCACCCACAAATGCTGACTGGTGGATGCTCTTTACGATCGTATTGCTACTAGGACTTTTGGTCTTAACGTCTATTGCAGAGATGGGTCTGTCTCGTGTGTCTAAGCCAAAAGCCCAGGCTCTTGCTGATTCTGGAGCAAAGGGTGGTGTTGCTTTGCTTGCTTTGGTGACTCATCCTGAAAGGTGGGTCAACCCCTTGTTGTTGACAATCAATGTTGCCCAGACGGTACAAGCCACTTTGACCGGTGTTGTGTCGGGACGACTCTTTGGTCCTGTTGGTGTTGTAGTCGGTGTCACTTTGAACGTTGTTGTGTTTTTTGTTTTCGCAGAAGCCGTACCAAAAACCTATGCCATTTTGCATTCTGATCGTGCTGCGCTATCAACCTCGCGATTAGTCGGACTGCTTGTTGGTTTTTATCCTTTGCGAATGATCTCGCGAGGGCTGATTGGCTTGACAAATATTGTTGTGCCTGGCAAGGGATTGCAGCAAGGACCGTTTGTTGGCGAGCAGGAATTTTTGGGAATAATCGAAGCCGCTGCTGACGATGAAATTATTGAGCGCGAAGAGCGTGAACTAATCGAGTCGATTATCGAATTTGGAGACACAATTGTCCGAGAAATTATGCGTCCTCGTCCTGACATTGTCAGTGTTGACTCCGGTACTTCAATCGATGCAGCACTAGACGAGGCGTTCGAGCATGGCGTGAGTCGACTTCCTGTTATGCGTGAAGACCAAGACGGTAACCAAGATGTGCTTGGTATTGCCTATGCCAAAGACATGATGAAGGCAATACGGTCTGGCAAGGGAGCATCGGTTATCGACGAACTTGTTCGTGCGGCAATCGTGATTCCAGAAAATAAACCTGTCGCAAAACTAATGCGTGATATGCAACGAGACCATTTCCACATGGCAATTGTGGCTGACGAGTACGGGAGCATTGTAGGACTAGTAACTCTTGAGGACTGCTTAGAAGAGCTTGTGGGCGAAATCGTGGATGAGCACGACGATGAAGATCCTGAAGTTCAACCTTTACCCAATGGCGAGTCAATGGTGGATGCTGGTATGTCGATATCAGACTTCAACGAACATTTCGGACTATCTCTTGATGATAAGGAATTCGACACTGTTGGTGGGTTCCTTTTTGGCATCTTGGAACACGTTCCAGTCCCAGGGGAATCAGTTGATGTTGAAGGTTGGAGACTGGTCGTTGAAGCGTTAGAAGGACGTCGTATTACGAGTGTGCGGATGTTGCCGATCGTTGACTCCGACTAATTCTGATGCGACGTTTCATGGCTAAGTTGGAGGCATGGAAATTTCGCTCAAAGGAAAAGTTGCGCTCGTCACAGGAGCTTCTCGGGGGATTGGGCTTGCGATAGCCCGTTCGTTCGCCGAATCAGGTGCACAAGTCATGATGGTGTCACGCAAGATCGACGATTCGGTATTGTCGTCGATTAATGGTATTGCTGCCACGCGGGCTGCAAATGTGGGTGACCCACAAGCAGCAATTGATGTTGTAGCCGAAACAATCGCCCGTTTTGGTGGTCTTGACATTCTGGTAAACAATGCAGCCACGAATCCATATTTTGGGCCGATCATGGAAGTGGATGATGCTCGATACGAAAAAACGTTTCAGGTAAATCTGAAAGCTCCAGTGATGTGGAGTCAGGCCGTATGGAATGCAGCAATGAAAGACAAGCCTGGCGTCATCATCAATATCGCATCAGTTGGTGGAATACGTACCGAAAATGGTCTTGGCGTGTACAACTTGACTAAAGCTGCGTTAATTCATTACACGCGACAACTTGCCGGCGAGATCGGACCAAGCAGAGTTGTTGGCATTGCTCCTGGTCTCGTGAAAACAGATTTTGCTGGTTATCTCATCGAGAATTTTGGTGAACAGATCGCCAAGACAATTCCCACTAAACGCCTTGGAGAGCCAGAAGACATTGCCAACTTGGCTACATTCCTTGCTTCTGATGCTGCTAGTTGGATTACGGGTGAGACCTACGTGATTGATGGTGGAGCAGGAGTTCGCTCCGCAGGGTGAGTTAACTTGGCAAGAGAGACACGAGTGTGTGTCGCTGAGGCTTGCCCAAGGACGTTCGTGGAATGGCAGTGGTGAAATGAACGTGCTGTGGAGCGCAGTATGCAGGTAGAGACTGCTTAACGAAGTCGCGAACTTCTTCTAGGGAGATTGATTCTTGATCACTGACAATCCATGCATGGACACTTTGTCCCCATTTTTTATCGGTAACGCCAGCAACACATACGTCAACAATGTGGGGGTGATGAATTAACACTTGCTCTACTAGTTCTGGCCACACGTTTTCGCCGCCTGTAATAATTAGGTCGCCTTCGCGGCCATCGACGGTTAATTTTCCATGTTCGTCAATGGAACCACGGTCACCGGTGCGAAACCAACCCTGAGGATCAAGAGGGACTACGCCGTCGCGATATCCGCGCAACAACATGGGACCCCTTACGTAGACGACTCCACCGCGTATCTCAATCTCGATTCCATCAAGAGGGATCGAATCGTAGACAATGCCACTTCCTGTTTCAGTCAACCCGTAAGTGGTCACACACTGTGGTGGTCGATCAATGGGTGGACGCGCGCCACCGAGCAGAATTTTTCTGAACAGCGAAGCATTGATGCGTTGAAGCGCAGTTGGAACCAGTGACACCAATGTTGCTCCACGTTTGGCTGCGTCGTTGTATGAGTCCACTGTGAATTGGGGGGCTGTAATAAGTGGTGTACCGATGACAAGGGATCGCAGAATAACGGAGAATCCACCGATATGAGATGGGGGAAGACAAGCAAACCATGTATCGGATGCAGTGACTCCAAGACGACGTGATGTTGCAACTGCGCTTGCAGCAATTGCGGTGTGGGTAAGGATGACTGCCTTTGGCTGGCCAGTAGTTCCGCTCGTGCACATCACAACAGCGTCACCACTTTCAACAAAAGTTCCGCTGATACGTGTGTCGCCTAATTCAGTGGCAACGATGGTTGGTTTGGTGGCGGCCAACACAACGTTACGACGCGCAGAAGGAAGATTTTGCTCGAGAGGAAAAACCGCATCGCCATCATCCCATGCCTTTTTAATTCTGTCGACGAAAAACTGCCCATTTGCCATATCGAGACATACAAGATCGTTCACCAACCCAATCGTACGGTTTAGGCACTGCTCTCTAGTGTTGTCGTGACAGACTAAGACGATGAATAATGCTTTTCCGGACTTGCCGGTTGGATTTAAAAAGTGGGTACTAGGCGCCCGCCCGCGTACTTTGCCAGCAGCCATTGTGCCTGTACTGGTTGGAACTGCGTGTGCGAGCGGGTCAGTGCAACCGACATGGTGGAGGGCGCTACTTGCCTTGGTCGTAAGCCTTTCATTGCAGATAGGAGTGAACTATGCCAATGACTACTCAGACGGTGTGCGCGGAACAGACAGTGTTCGGGTGGGTCCGCTACGGCTTGTCGGCTCTGGTGCTGCCTCGGCAACTGCAGTGAAGAGAGCAGCATTGCTGATGTTATTTATTGCTGCGATTGCCGGCTTAGCACTTGCTGTGCTGACAACTTTGTGGCTGTTGGTAATTGGCGCAGCAGCGTTGGTGGCAACGTGGACTTATACCGGTGGGCCAAAGCCATATGGCTATATGGGGCTCGGTGAATTATTTGTTTTTATTTTTTTTGGTGTCGTAGCAACAGTTGGTTCACAGTTTGCTGTTTCAGAAACCGTGACCGCAACTGGTTGGTTGGCAAGTATTGCTGTGGGGTGCTTTGCTTGTGCACTCCTTGTCATCAACAACTTGCGTGATATTCCAGGAGACACGGTGGCCTCAAAGAAAACACTTGCTGTGAAAATGGGTGACGTCGCTACTAGGAAATTCTTTGCATTTCTGATTGTGTTGGCAGCATGTGCCATTGCTGGCACGGCTGCGACTGCCGGAATATTTTCACTAGCTGGTTTGGTAGGAGTAGTGGCGACTCGTCCAGCAATGGAGGCTGTTGCGCGTGGAGCAAAGGGTCGAGAACTTATTTTAGTTCTGGGTAATGTTGGCCGTGCGCAAATGATATTCGGCGTTACGTTTGCTGCTGGGATTTTCTTAGCGTTGGGATAGCCACCCGCGTATTGCGCTTACGGTTGTGTCGGTGTCTTCGAGATGCACAGTGTGCCCAACTTGTGGAATCACTATGAAGGTGGCATTTGGCAATGCGTTGGTCATGCGTTGAGCGATGTCAACAAACTTTGCGTCGCGTTCACCAGCCACCACGAGGACTGGAATATCAATCAGATGCAACACATCCCAGATGGGACGTTGTGTGCCAGTGCCTGCGTAGCGAAGCGAGTCAGCAAGTCCTTTAGCGGTATTTTCGATTCTGTGCTGGCGTTGGGCTGCTTGGTTGGATAAACCGGCAAATAGCGGCTGAGATAACCATTCGTCTATGAATGCGTCCACACCAATAGTTTCGATGTGATCGGCTAAAACATTGTCATTATTTTGACGGGTTTGACGTTCTTGATCATCTTCAATTCCTGGTGTTCCACTGATGAGAACAAGAGAGTCGTAGGATCGCGGATGTTGCAATACTGCGTGCAATGCCATTCGTGCTCCCATGGAATAGCCGATAAGGGCTCCACCATGCGACGATTCTGCAATGTCGTCACCACATTGTTCAAGAGTGCGCGTGCCGTCGACAGACTGACCATGACCAGGTGCATCGAGGCTTGTTCTCTGCCAATCGTTTCCTAGTAGATCAACAAATGGCTGCCATGAATGTGAGGTTTGGGTAAATCCGTGGACACATGTGATGGGTTGTCCTGTGCCTGTGGTGGTTGATGCGAGGAGCATGGGTCAGGATTGTTTCGACAAGATCTTTTCAATGACGTTGACAAAAACTTCGACATCTTGAGCACCTGGGATCATGTATTGATCATTGATGACAAATGCCGGAACGCCGCTGATTTCGCGCGTCGTGGCGGCTAAGAAATCAGCCTGGACTGCATCGGTGCCTTCATTGGTGTCGAGCCACACACGCAAAGCTGCTCCGTCAAGCAATGCATCATTGGCACACGATGAAATAACATCAGCATCGCCCACGTTTAATCCGTGTGTGAAGTACGCATCGAGCAATTTTTCTTTGAAACGTGCCTGCGACTCAGAGCCGTAGCGTTCCAGGGCCCAATGCAAAGCCCGGTGACACAAGATGGTGTTGGCCCGCACAGCGATGTCCATATTGAATTCAATGTTGTCTGCTGCAGCAACCGATGTGACATGGGCCAATATCTGTTCTGCCCGTTCTCGTCCACCAAATTTTTTGGCGTAGGTCTCGACCACAGGCGTAGCAACACCCAGGGGCGCTGTGGGGTCAAGTTGGTAGGACCTGTAGATGACCTCGATTGGTTCAGTAACACCGCGGTCTCGAAGGAGGGCTAATGCTGTGTCAAATCGACGTTTTCCGATAAAACACCACGGACAAACGACATCAGACCATATTTCTACCTTCATAGGTGACACGATAGGACCTATGAGTTCACCTGGTAGTACTGCAGCCACTTTTTGTGCCACCCTCGTGGATGAATGGATCCGTAGTGGCGTGGTCCACGCCGTTGTGGCTCCTGGGAGTCGCAGCACCCCGCTTGCCGTGGCCCTAGCTAGTCGGCCAGAAATAAATGTTCATATTTTTCATGACGAAAGAAGTGCTTCCTTTGCTGCTCTTGGTGTTGGGCTGTCGACAGGGTTGCCAGCAGTATTGCTGTGCACGTCGGGAACCGCTGCAACACATTTCCATGGTGCTGTTGTAGAAGCTCACCAGAGCAACGTTCCAATCATCGTGTGTACTGCTGATCGCCCAAACGAACTGCGCGATGTCGGCGCACCTCAAACAATTGATCAAACGAACCTGTATGGCTCAGCCGTTAGGTGGTTTCATGATCCTGGTGTGCCTGCTGTTGAAGCTTCACATTCGTGGAGGTCACTTGCCGTACGTGCATTTGATTCAACAATTGGACAAAGGCCAGGCCCTGTGCACTTGAATCTTCCATTTAGAGAACCGCTTCTTGGCCCAGTGCACGAATTGCCAGCCCCTCGCGCGTCTGCGTGGTCGACCAGGGTTTTTCCAACAACAATTGACCCATCACAGATTGAGTCGCTTGCAAAAAAGTTGAGTGGGCACACAGGAATCATTGTTGCTGGAAAAGGTGCCACAGTAAATGTCTTGCGCCTAGCCGAGAAACTGGGTTGGCCAGTGTTTGCCGATTCACGAAGCAATGTACGAGAGTGTCACCCAAATGTGATCGTTGGTTTTGATCCACTCATTAGAGCAACATCATTTGTTCAATCACATCCACCCCAGATCATTGTCCGTATTGGTGAACCTCCAGCCTCGAAAGTTCTTGCACAGTGGATTACGGGAATTAACTGTGAAGTAGTGCAGATATCTGCCACTGAGACGGTGTACGACCCCGACCATATCTCTGCTTATACATATGTTGGTTCAGTGTCAGGAATTGTCGATGCATTGTGTGATGTCGCTACGGCATGTGAGCAAAACTGGTTGCAAGACTGGAACACTGCAGAGATTGCTGCTCAATCTGCAATCTCAGAGTGGACAACACAGAATTTTTCAGAGCCAACGGTTGCTCGAACTGTGACTGATTCGATGAAGGATGGGTCAAATCTTGTGGTGTCGTCGTCGATGCCCATTCGCGATGTTGAATGGTTCGGCACTGTCACGCCGGGTGTTCACGTATATTCCAATAGGGGCACGAACGGAATAGATGGTGTTATCAGCACTGCAGTCGGCGTGGCATTGGCTGCTCAGGCTAAAACGACAGTACTTATCGGCGACGTTGCCTGTCTGCATGATTCAAACGGTCTATTAGGACTGACTAGACGCAGTGTGGATATCAGCATCGTGGTCACTAATAACGATGGAGGGTCAATTTTTTCCTTCCTGCCTCAAGCATCACAGGTGAGTGCAGAGACTTTTGAATTGCTATACGGAACGCCGCATGGTGTGTCCTTTGAACATCTGGCTGCTGCTCATAACATTGAATATGTTGAGGTCTTCTCGTCAGAACAGTTAGTCAAGGCTCTGCAACATGTTGGGCCTCGTCTCATTGAGATTAAGTGTGATCGGTCGATCAACGTTGCCCAACACGTTGCTTTAAATGCCGCCGTAATTGAGGCCGTGGCTAAAACGATGTAGATCTATGGCCGGATAATTGCTGACAACATCGCTTGAAACTTGGCTTGAGTTTCGGCTAGTTCAGCCAAGGGCTCACTGTCGGCGACAATTCCGCCACCAGCAAATAGACGCGCAGTTGTGCGGTCGGTGGACAGTTGCGCGCAACGAATAGTGACAGCAAAGGTTCCGTTACCGAGCGAGTCAAGCCAACCAACTGCGCCACCGTAATAGCCGCGCTCAAAGCCTTCTGTGCGCGAGATGAAGTCGATTGCCGTATCTGTTGGGAAGCCACCAAGGGCAGGCGTGGGGCACAGTGCGCGAACCAATGTCATCACCGAGGCTGCTGGCTCGGTCAATGCACCTTCAACTAATGTTCCTAGGTGTTGCACATTGGCCACAGAAACAACGGATGGTTCTGGTTCCCAGTCAAGAAAAGAACAAAAGGGCAACAGCGTGTCATGCACCATGTCAATGACAATACGATGCTCTATCTGATTTTTTGTGCTGGCAATGAGTTCTAAAGCAAGACGTGCATCCGTGCTTGGGTCGCCAGTGCGGGGAGATGTACCAGCAAGTGGGTGACTACGTACTGTTCGGCCAACAACAGACACCAATAGTTCTGGAGATGCACCGATCATGTCGCCGATGAAGTAGCGGTAGCTGGAGCCAAAAGATGAACGCAGACGAAGCAAAATATCGTGAACATCAAGTGGCCTCTCGGCGATTACTTCGATATCTCGTGCAATGACAGCTTTTTGGAGGTGCCCTGCTCGAACAGCATCTCGAGCTGCTGTGACAGCCGCTAAGTATTTTTCTACTGGTATGCGTGATCCGACGCGAAAAGTATTAGTAGAGACATGCGGTGTTATTGCTTCGGTGGTCTCTCGTAGAGCCTGCTCGAAAGCATGATCTGACAGATCGTCTTGTGTTGGTCCGATCAGTGTTGCCGTTGTTGTCCCATTGGGATGCTTGGCAACAGTAAATCGAGGCAGGAAAAACGTAGTTTGTTCATGCGGTAAAAAAGGGACCAGACCAAATACAACGGGTCCAGCACCTGGTTGGGTGAGTGGTTCTGAATGGGCGTGGGCAGTGATCGCAGACAACATGTCATCGAGGTCTTTTTCGGCAATCACAGATGCAATCCCGCGACCCGCAATTCCCACTCCATCTCTAACAAACAACATGCCATCACCGCGACAGACCGTGTTCAGATCCATTTCTATGGAAAGCGTCATGGTGCGATAGATCATGGGTTGCGAGTGCCAATCATGAGTTGTGTTAGTCCGCCAGACAATTGCGTATGAGTTGCATCGTCAAATCCTGATTCTCGTAACATCTCGATCAGCTTTAGACGATCTGGAAGGTAGGCAACGCTTCTAGGCAAGTATCTGTAGGCGGCGCCGTCGCTGAGTAGCGCTCCTATTTTTGGAACTATTTTTCCGAAATAGATGTTGTTACCAAATCGAATCAGTCGATTATGAGGCACGCCGACATCAAGTAATGCGATTCGACCACCGGGACGAATCACTCGTGCACATTCGACAAAGAATGTCGAAAGGTCGACAAGATTACGCAAGGCAAAACCACAGATAATGCCATCAACGCAACCATCTGGAACGGGTAGGCGTAAAATGTCGGCTTGTGCTCGGGCAGCACCACTCGTGTCGTTGTCCAACATTCCATACGACAAGTCCATCGAAATAGCAGTGAGTCCAGCTCGTTGAAGATCAATGCATAAGTCGCCAGTGCCAGATGCAAGATCCAGAACCAAAGATTTCTTTGGCAGGTTCAGGTCGCGTACTGCTCGGCGTCGCCACCGAGTGTCTAGCCGAAAAGTCATGATTCGGTTCACTAAGTCATAACGGGGGGCGATGGCATCAAACATGGACTGCACCATGCGCGCCTTGTCCTGGCCCTCTGGCAGCACCGTTGAATCCCAGGACGATCGCTTTGGGGTGTTTTGAGGCTCGGTCACAACACAAGGCTAAAGGCTGAGAGTTCGTGCTCGTTGACCTTTAGATCTTTGGATTCGCTGATTTTGATCACTATCCACCACAATAGAAAGACCTTGAGTGTCAAAGGGAGGCACCATCATGATTGATTTTACACTTGCTCCAGAACATGAAGAGATCCGCACGCGAGTGCGGGATTTCGTCGAAAATGTGATCAAGCCGGCAATTGAGCCATTCGGGCACCGCGACGAACTCGAAGGTGATTCGCATCGCAAATACATCGGTGAGTTAATTCGGTTACGCAAAGAAGCCGTGCGCGCAGGTTTGTGGTTGCCCCATATGCCAAAAGAATGGGGCGGTATGGGACTTGGGCATGTGGCTCTTGCCATGGTGCAAGCCGAAGCAGCACGAACACGCGTTGGCCCGTGGGTATTCAACTGCCAAGCACCCGATGAAGGAAATATGCACACCTTGGCCCATTGGGGCACTGATGAACAGAAGGCCAAATATCTAAAGCCGTTGTGTGATGGTGTGTCGTCGTCGTGTTTCGCCATGACAGAACCAGATGTTGCTGGCTCTGACCCAACTCTTATCCAAACATTTGCTGTAAAAGACGGCGACGAGTGGATCATCAATGGTCACAAGTGGTTTATTTCAGGGGCTCGTCGCGCTAAGTTCGCGATTCTTATCGCTCGCACCGAGATGGATATTCCAGAGGGTTCTCGTGGTGCAAATACTGCTTTCATAATTGATTTGCCAACAGAGGGCTGGAACGATGTTCGCGAAATAGAGACAATGCACGGAGGCACGGGGCACTCAGAAATTGTCATTACTGATCTGCGCGTTCATGATTCACAAGTTCTTGGAGGTCGTGGCAACGGACATCGTCTTGGTCAGTATCGTCTCGGACCAGCTCGTTTGGCGCACTGCATGCGTTGGATCGCTCAAGCTGAAACTGCTCTTGACATGATGGTCGGTCGGTCCCTTGTGCGGTATTCGCATGGATCGATATTGGCTGAGAAGCAGGGAATCCAGTGGCTCATCGCTGATTCTGCGATGGAGTTGTATCAGTGCAAATTGATGGTTCTTCACGCTGCATACAAGATTGATCGAGGAGATGATTTCCGCACTGAAGTGTCGATGGCTAAGCATTTTGTTGCTAACAGTTTAAACAGAATTATTGACCGCGCAATTCAGGTGCATGGCGCGCTTGGTTATTCAACTGACACACCTCTTGCCAACATGATGCAACACGCTCGATGGGCGCGATTTGCTGATGGTGCTGATGAAATTCATCAAATGCGAATCGCAGAAAACACCATAAAGGCATTCACTGATACGGGAACAACTCGTAAAGCTACAGGCGACCTCCCACTGTAATTTATTGAGCGGCGATACTTTTGGCCCATCGATAATCTGCTTTACCAGATGGAGATCGCATGATTTCTGGAACGAAGATGAAGGCTTTTGGCAGTTTGTACCGCGCTACGTGGCGCTGTGCTTCTGCCAGCAAAGCAGACTCGTTGGCGACTCGTCCGCTCTTGAGTCGAACGATTGCGATGACTTCATTTCCCCAACGCTCGCTTGGGCGTCCAGCAACAACACAGTCGTAGACATCGTCGTGCGCTTTGACAGCTGCTTCAACTTCTTCAGCAAAAATCTTCTCGCCACCGGAATTAATGGTGGCAGAATCGCGACCGTGAAGTTCGATCATAAGATCGCTAGTGAGTCGTGCTCGATCGCCGGGAACCACATATCGTTCGCCATCGATAACGGGGTAGGTCTTTTTGGTTTTGACTTCGTCGTGTAAGTAACCAAGAGCCAATCTGCCGCTTTTGGCAAGCCAACCGAGTTGTTCGTGTCCTGGTTCAAGCACTTCGGTCAGGTCTTCTGACAAAATATGATTTTGCGGCGTTAGGGGAAACGTTCCTGTGGTCGCGGTGTTTCCGGCTGATACCTGGGCGAGTTGTCCGCCAGCCTCAGAAGAGCCGAGGCCATCAACAAGGATCAGCCATGGCAAATATTGAAGAAATTCAACTTTTAAGTGGGCAGATAACGGCGCACCACCAGAAAGAATTGACAACAGCGACGTGAGGTCGCGAGTATTTCCAACAAGACCATCAAGAAGTGGTCGGGCAAAAGCATCTCCAACGATAAGCAGAAAATTGACTTTTTCTTGCTCGACGAGACCCCAGATGTCATCGGCGTCTAATCGGTCTGGTTGTGATTGCACGATGATTGTGCCACCGGTGAGCCATGTGCGCATCGCAATCCAATGTCCGGCTCCATGCATGAACGGGGGACACGGCAGAGCACGCATGGTGCCGGTTGCCTCAGTCATAAATTCATCAATGGTCTGTGCGGTCTTGGATCCACCGAAACATTCCACGACTGCGTCTGCGTTGCGCCACAGAACGCCTTTTGGCATACCAGTAGTGCCGCCGGTATACAAAATATAGAGATCATCACCGCTGTATCCGCCAGATGGTTTATCGGTTGAAGATTGGGCAAGTGCATCTTCGTACCACACTGCGTCAGGCAGTAATTCGTGTCCAGACGAATCAGGTACTTGAATAACGACTCGTAGGTTTGGTAGGTGGGACCGAATTTCTTGCAATAACGGTGCAAATCGCGAGTGGATAACGCAAGCCGATGCATTGGAGTCGGTGAATAGATACTGCAGTTCTTCTGCAACATAACGATAATTCACATTGAAGGGAGCAACGCGTGCTTTCCATGCGCCAAGCATTGATTCAAGGTATTCGTTGCCGTTATGTAAATAGATCGCAAGATGGTCTTGACCGGAATCCCAACCTGGCAACAAGGCTCGTTCGGTGTGGCAACCAAGGCCTTGGCTGACCAAGTAGTTGGCAAGTTGGCGGGTGCGATTCGTGATGTCGGCCCATGTGAATCGTTTGTCTTGAAAAATAAGACACTCTTGGTCTGGGCGAGAGGCTGCGATTGCTTCGTGAAGTTCGGCGATGCCGAGAACGGCAGGGGGGAAAGTAGACATCTAGAAACGATAACCTTCGAGCAGAAGGAGGGACTATGTCGAACAACGATTTTGCTCCGATATTTGGTGTATTTATTCCGCAGGGATGGAAAATGGAATTGGCATCAATAGATGGTGCGCGCAACAAATGGAAAACAGCTGTTGATATCGCTGTGCTTGCAGAAGAACTCGGATACGACTCCATTTGGGTGTACGACCATTTTCATAATGTCCCTCGCCCTGCTCAAGAAGCAGTCTTTGAATGCTGGACAACGATTGCTGCGATTAGCCAACTGACGTCTCGTGTGCGCCTTGGCCAGATGGTTGGATGCAATAGTTACCGCAATCCAGGCGTTCTAGCCAAGATCACGTCAACTATCGACGTCATTTCTGATGGTCGACTTGATTGGGGAATCGGTGCTGGCTGGTATGAAAACGAATACAAGGGTTACGGCTTTGAATTCGCTAAACCATCTGATCGCATTGGCATGCTTCGTGAAACTGTAGAGATTGTTAAGTCGATGTGGACCCAAGATGAGACCACGTATAACGGCAAGTACTACAAGCTGCATCGTGCCAACTGTGATCCAAAGCCCCTTCAACAGCCGACTCCACCAATTTGGATCGGTGGTGGCGGTGAACAGCTCACATTGCGGGTGGTGGCCCAACACGCCGACGTGTCGAACTTTGGAAGTTCCCTAGAAGAGTTTGTGAAAAAGCGTGGAATTTTACAAGAACACTGCAAAGTTGTCGGCCGTGACGAATCCACTATTCGCAAAACAATCTCCGGCGAAGTTTTTATTCGCGAGACTGAGAAAGAAATAATCGAGGCAGGATCTCTTAATTTGTACGGAGAGCCCTTCGAGACTTGGAGAGCTAAAGCTCTTGTAGGTACTCCAGAACAAGTCAGTGAAAAGATTCAAAATTACTTGGATGCAGGCTGCACAGGGTTTATTCCGTGGTGCCCTGATTATCCGTCAACTCAAACCCTCGAACTATTCGCTAAAAAAGTGATTCCTAATTTTCGTTAACTAAAAAAACTTAGGCTGAGAGGATTCGTATGGCAATCAATGGTCCGTCACAACCGCTGTGGGGACACGAGACAGAATTGGCGCTGGCCAACTTTGATGTGTCCGGTCAGCCATTACCTATCGAGGTTGTACACGCGCTGGCTGCGATCAAGGCCGACGCCGCAATCGTCAACGGTGCAGATCTAGTCGGCGACGATGCCGCTCGATTCGTAGCGATCGCTGTGGCTGCATTGGCTGTGGAATCAGGTGCGTACGACGAACACTTCCTCATCGACATCTTCCAGACGGGCTCTGGTACGTCGACCAACATGAATGTCAACGAAGTTGTTGCTCGACTTGCCGGTGAAGCCTCGGGGCTTGCTGTTCATCCCAATGATCATGTCAACGCCGGACAGTCGTCTAACGATGCATTTCCAACCGCCGTTGCTATCGCTGCGATTGTGCAGATTCAACGGTCACTACTGCCTGCACTATTGGAGTTGACGACATCGCTTGACGGTGCCGCGGCTCGGTTTGCCGATGTGGTGAAGGCCGGTCGCACACACCTCATGGATGCCGTCCCAATTTTTCTCGGTGACGAGTTCGACGGTTACGCAGCCCAGTTACGCGAAGCAAGCGAACGCCTCCAAACTTCGCTACCGCGTCTTGGTCGGGTGCCCCTTGGTGGAACTGCGGTTGGCAACGGACTCAATGGCACCCCAGAGTTTGGCGCGACTGTTGTGGCTCGGATCGCTCACCGCTATGGCATCGACTTGACGATTGCGCCAAGCAGGTTTGCGTCTCAGGCATCGCGCGACTGTCTCGTGGAGGCATCAAGTCACCTTCGGGGGCTGGCGATGGCGCTGTTCAAGATCGCCAACGACATTCGGTGGATGGCGTCAGGTCCAGCAACTGGTCTTGGTGAGATACATCTGCCTGAGTTGCAGGCTGGCTCATCAATCATGCCGGGCAAGGTCAATCCGGTGATGTGCGAGATGGTTACCCAAGTGGCCGTGCAAGTATTTGGCAATGATGCCACGATCGCCTTCGCCGGATCGCAGGGAGCATTCGAGTTGAACACCTACCAGCCGTTGATGGCGGCCAATCTGCTCGAGTCAATCCACTTGCTCACCAGAGCCTGCACACTTTTTGCCCAGCAGTGTGTCGACGGTATCGAGGCTGATATTGATCGTTGCGCGTTTTATGCAGGCGTCACGCCAGCCATTGCCACCAGGCTCACGACGGTGCTCGGATACGACCGCGCTGCCGCCCTTGTCAAGAGGGCGTTAGTTGAGCATCGTTTGCTGATCGACATTGTCATTGACGATGGTGCGCTTACTTCTACGCAAGCCGCAGAGTTGCTCGATCCAACCACATTGGCCAGAGGGAATCGACCGACTCATTGAATGAGCTTGTCAGGAGTTAGACGACCAACCCGAAATTCCTTCGATTGAAAATATCAACAGATCAGCAAACTCGGTGGTTTGATACTGAGAGTACTTCTCGCGAAGTTGCTCATCCCCGCGTTGAACTGCATCGGCGTCAAGAGTTTCCTTTGAAATCTGACAAAGGTTGACTCGCACCCACCAAAGTTGCGTCCAGTCGACCATATTCCATTGCTCGCAGAGCAGAGTAGCCCGCGGTTCTAGTGCAAGATTTTTTGAACGTTGTAAAGCAGAAGATTGCTTAGGCTTTATTCGATCAATTGGAACTATGAGCATCTGTGAAGACACGACGAAACAAATCGGAACAGAATCGATGAGACGCTCGGGATGAACGGTACTTAGGATTCCGTGATCAGAGGCGTTGAGCCGTATTCTGCATTCGTTGATCGAAAGATTCACAAAAGACAGTTTGCCACCTCTGCCTAAGGCGCGTTAGTCAATACGATTTAAGTGGTCTGGTGCGATCAGGCTGAGTAATAGCGGAAGATCACTTCGGCAATACAGGATGGCTTTGATGCACCTTCGCACTCAAAAGTGGTTTCAAGAACTACCTGTGCGCCACCTGCTACATCATCGACTGATAAAACTTTGACTCCGGCACGTAATTTTGAACCAACAGGAACGGGTGACATGAAGCGAACTTTGTTTGCGCCGTAGTTCACGCCCATAGCGATTCCGCCAACCGAGAAGATCTCAGGAAGAAATACGGGGCCAAGAGACAATGTGAGATAACCGTGGGCAATTGGGCCACCGAATGGCGACTGAGCTTTTGCGCGTTCTGGATCGGTATGAATCCACTGCTGGTCACCAGTTGCATCGGCAAATAGTTGGACACGTTCTTGAGTAATGGTGAGATAGTCGGAATATCCGAGATGCTCACCTACGAGAGCTTTTAACGCTGTTATTGATTCGATGTGTCGTGTAGCCATGGGCTAAGTGTTGCACACCGCTTCTGTGTGCAGTGCTAGCGGAGCCAGATCTTGGCGTAGGAGCGGCTCATTGGGTGCACTAATAGTCCGAAAAGTGCCACCTCAAAAATCATTGACATCAGACTTCCCTGTGTAAGCACCCATTGCCATGAGATGGTGTCGGTCACAATAAGTTTCCACAACAATCGCAATACGAGCGGCGACAGACTTGCTCCAACGGCTACATACCAGCCGAGCATTTTGCCGTTGGCTATTAAAAAGCCCGCCGCAATGTAGGACAGAACTGCGATCGGGGAAAGGACTGCACCGATACCGCCGTAAAATCGCCAGGCACCGTAAATGTCAGTTTGATCTAGATATTTGACAACTGCAAAAAATCCATCGAGATACAAAAGCCACATAGCAATGGACAAAGTTTGGGGCAGCATGCGGTCGAACCATTTGCGAGCGTTGAGATTAGTAAAAGCATTTTTGAACACAATTCAGTTTTACAGGTCGGGAACCCCTTAGTAGTTATGCCTTACACGACGGGGTCTGGAAATCTGATATGAAGTAACCCCATGACAGATTTCTTGACCTTGTATGCACAGTCCCAGCCAGACAAGCCAGCGGTGGTTGATGATCGGCCCGAAAAGGAGCCAGTGATCATTTCTTTCGCAGAACTCAATGATCGCGCTAATCGTCTTGCCAATGTTCTGTCGGCACTGGGTGTTCGTGCGCCAGATAGCAAGGTTGTGTGGTGTGGTCAGAACTCAATTGGCATTGTCACAATGGTCAATGCGGCACGAAAGCTCGGAATAACTGCAGTGCCGCTGAACTATCGACTATCTGATGAAGAGACGGCCTATGTGACTGACCATTGTGATGCGTCAATTGTCTACGTCGATGCAGAGTTTGCAGAGACGTTCGAGCGAGTGCGCGGGTCGATTCCTCAGGTTCAATCAATTCTGGTATTTGATGGCCCTGCACTTAATGGCATGGAGTCTGCTGATGAGTTGATGGCGGCTGCGTCGGGCGAGGAGCCTGTGTTGCCAGATGACACTGAACCTGGGGCAACCATGATCTATACATCTGGAACCACGGGAAAACCCAAAGGTGCGTATCGACGTGCTTCGGCTGGGCGTGAGCAAGGCGCAGCACTGCTGCAACATATTGGATATACGCCAGACGACGTATATCTCACAACTGGGCCTTTGTACCACAGTGGTCCAGGCGGTTTTATGTCGACTGGCCAAGCAATGGGTCAAACAGTTGTAGTGCAGCGCAAGTTTGATCCGCAGGATTGGTTGCGTTTGGTCGACTTGTACAAGGTCTCTTCTACTTTTAGTGCGCCTACTCCGATTCGAATGATCTGTAGTTTGCCTGAAGAAGTGAAATCGAAATACGACGTGTCCTCGATGCGACGAATGATTGCCAATGCGGCGCCATGGAGTTTTGCCCTAAAAAAAATGTATCTTTCTGACTTTCCAGCAGAATCCCTATTTGAGGTTTATGGCAGTACGGAACTGGGCGTCAATTGTGTCTTGAGACCAGAAGACCAACTCCGCAAACCAGGTTCTTGTGGCAAACCTTCTCCCATGGTGGAACTGAAACTCTTCAATGATGATGGACAAGAAGTTATTGGTACCGGACCGACTAACGCGGGAGAACTATTTGTGAAAAGTCCATCTGTGTTTGCGGACTATTACAAACAACACGACAAATTTCTTGCTGATCAACGAGATGGTTATCAAACCGTTGGAGACATCGCATATTTCGACAATGAGGGCTATGTCTATATCTGTGACCGAAAAAAAGACATGGTTATCTCTGGAGGAATGAACATTTATCCTGCTGAAATTGAGGCTTGTCTAGAGAATTATCCGGATATTTATGAATCAGCCGTGTTTGGTATTCCGAGTGAGGAATGGGGAGAAACCGTGCACGCAGTGGTGGTGAAACGGCAGGGCTCTACGGTAAGCGTTGCTGATCTTGACGCTCATGCACGAGTTCATCTTGCTAAATACAAGGTGCCACGATCTTTTTCTTGGATGGATGAACTTCCGAAAACTGGATCTGGAAAAATACTTAAAAGAGAATTGAGAACACCGTTCTGGGCTGGTCGCGATTCTCAGGTGTAAACGAAACGGGGAAGTATCTGCACACTTGTGCGCGAATGTCACTACCCTGACATTGTGCGTAGTGGTTTTGTAACTTTCGTTGGTCGTCCTAACGTTGGAAAGTCGACATTGATCAACACCATCTGCGGCACCAAGGTAAGTATTGTCTCTAACAAACCCCAGACCACACGTACGCGTGTGCGCGGCATCTACCACGCTCCAGATTCTCAAATCGTATTTGTCGACACTCCTGGTATTCACAAGCCGGTGACAGCTCTTGGTGAGCGAGTCAATGCAACGGCTCTTGACAGCGTGAAAGATGTTGATGTCGTGTGTTTACTTATTGACGGTCTAAAACCATTTGGTCGTGGTGATCAGTGGGTGGCTGATCGCATCGATATTGAAAATGCTTTTGTCATTGTTAACAAATCTGACCGAGCCACTAGAGAGCAAATGATGACTCAGTTAACTGCCGTGTCGGCCTTAGGCGCACAGGAATATTTCCCTGTTTCGGCACGTACAGGAAAAGGCGTTGATGTTTTGATCAATGCGCTGTTGGCCAAAATGCCAGAGGGGCCTGCTTATTTTCCTCTTGAGACTGTAAAAGACACAGAAGAAACTGTATGGGTCGCAGAATTAGTACGAGAGCAATTACTCGCAGTGCTACGCGATGAGCTGCCGTATTCAGTTGCTACTCGTATCACCGAATGGGAGTGGCCACGGGTGCGCTGTGAGATTCTCGTCGAACGAGAAAGCCAAAAAGGTATGGTGATCGGCAAAGGCGGCGAAGTGCTCAAAGAGGTCGGGATAAAGGTTCGTGAACAGATGGCGCCTGGGGCATTTATCGAACTTCATGTTGTAGTTGATAAAGATTGGCAGCAAAAACCAGATCGATTGGAACGCTTGGGCTACTAGTCCTGCGTGATGTCGCGCAAAAACTGTTCGATTTCTTCACGTTTGCGTGTACGTGCCATTGGTGGCAGTGCTCCAATTAATGTTCGCCAATAGCCAGCTGTTGCTAATCGACGATCAAGCACAGCAACTACTCCCTTGTCGCTTGCTGTACGAATCAAGCGACCAGCTGCTTGAGCTAGAGATGTAGCAGCCATTGGAAGATCTATTTCAGAAAATGCCTTATCGCGACCAACTGCTTCGCGACGCGCCTCAAGAAGTGGATCGTTCGGACGTGGAAACGGTAATTTGTCTAGCACCACTAGGGACAATGTGCGCCCAGGTAGGTCGATGCCTTGGAAAAAAGATTGTGACGCAAAGATGCAGGATTTTTCATCGGCTAAAAACATCTCAATAAGTCGTTGTCGGGGATAGTCGGCTGGGCTCAGAATAGGAAAATTAAGACGTTCCCGCATTGCAGCAGTGGCTGCGTGGAGGGCCTTGTTGCTAGTGAATAGCGCTAACGTGCGTCCACCGGCTGCCGTGATAAGAGCCTCAAGTTCGTCGTGTACGAAGTCTGTAAATTTGGGAGAGTTTCTATCGGGGAAGTCCGGTGAGCAATACAAACGCGAGTTTCGCTCGTAGTCAAAAGGGCTTTCCACGCTGAGAACATCGGTACTGTCGAGCGAAAGGCCCACTCGATGAGGCAAGGAAGAAGGAACGGTGGCGCTGGTGAGAACTGCTGCCCTGTTTGACCACACCGACTTGCTGAGAACTTCTCCAACATGAAGCGGACTAATGCGCAGAGTTGGACGTTCCTGTGTGCCTTCTACATAGGCCACATAACCAACAATTGTGCCGAGGGCTACGTCGATAGCTTCAGCTAAGCGACCCGCTTGTGTTTGGGCCCGATAGTTGCGCTGTTGTGTCGATTCATTGTCGGTTTTTAACTCGCGCAGTGTGCCCAGAATCGAGTTGATTTCAATCCGAGCAAGACCGAGTGGCTCGGTGATGGACGCTGGAAGTGGACTCGTAATGCGTTGACCAACAAAAGTGGAAAGGGCACCAGATAAACGCATTCCGGCGTCTTCAAGGCGAGATGTCACCGTTGGATCTGCAATGACTTTGCGAACTGCGCTGCCCAATGAAGAAAAGCGCCCGGCTGTAAGTTGGACACCAACGGTGTCGCTCATGATTGATTCAAGTTGTTGCACTTCGTCGAAGATGACAACTTCATGGTCTGGCAGAATCGCTCCGCCAGAGGCCACATGTAATCCGTACAGATGCATATTGACGACAACAACATCGGCGTTTGCCGCGGCATCGCGTGCCTTTTCTGCGAAACAATCAGAGCCAACTGGGCAGCGATTGCGTCCTGGACACTCGTCGCTAGTGACCGATACCGCTAGTCGTGCTCGTTCGCTTGGTATGCGGGGAAGTTCTTCGAAGTCGCCGGTATTTGTGGTTGCAGCCCATTTTACAATTGCGTCGGTTTCTTTTTTTGTACTGTCTGTTACTTGTTCAAATTCAAGATGACCAGATGTGTCGCGAAGTTCGCTGATGCGTTGTAGGCACACATAATTGCTGCGTCCTTTGACAACCGCCCACGTGAAATCTTTTCCGAGATGTTTTGCTAATAAAGGAAGATCGTTTCGGCTTAGTTGATCTTGTAGAGATTTCGTCGCTGTGGCAACCACAGTCCGTTTGCCGCTGAGAAGCGCTGGTACGAGATAGCCGAGAGATTTTCCGGTCCCAGTACCTGCTTGCACGATGATAGAACGCCCCGATGTTAAAGATTCTGCAATGGCATGAGACATGTCAATTTGACCTTGTCGTTCTTCTGCCCCCTCAAAAGATGCAGTAACCCGCAGTAGAGCAGCGATTGCAGCATCTCCAGCTATTGATTTGCTCATGTGTTGTTCGGTTGCGACATAGTTGCGATGGCACGGTCTAATTCGGCGTCATCAAAATCAGGCCATGTTTTTTCTGTAAAATAGATTTTGGCGTTTTTGATCTGCCACAACAAAAAGTTAGATATTCGAGCCTCTCCCGATGTTCGCACCAACAGATCAACGGGTGGAAGATCAGGTGAATACAATTCAGACTCGATTGATTCTGCAGTGACAGGACCTTTTAAAAGTGCACGTTGAGATGCGCGCACGAGTTCAGCCCTGCTGCCGTAATCAAAAGCGACCGTGACAATGAGCCCGGTGTTTTTTGCTGTGTCTGCAATTGCTTTACGGATTGCCTTTTGTACATAAACCGGGGTGCGTGCTCCAGGCTCTGAAAAGGGTCTTCCGATCCATCGGGTGCGAGCGTTATTGGCATTCATTTCATCGAGGCGGCCGAACAATTTTCGGTGTAAAGCCAAAATATGGCGAACTTCGGCACGGGGCCTGACCCAATTTTCAGTGGAAAATCCGAAAACAGTCAGCCAGCCGATGTCTCGTTGTGCAGCAGCGCGCACGAGGGCGGCCAGAGATTCTTCTCCAGCGGTATGACCTGCAGTGCGGGGAAATCCGCGACGACTTGCCCATCGACCATTGCCGTCCATAATGCAAGCAACGTGGAGGGGGCGATTGCTCGGAGTCGTGTTGGCTACTTGTTGTGAATCAACCATGAGATTGACCACCTTACTGACAGCCTGTGCTCGAGACTGTGCAAGCCATCTACAGCTTGGCATGAGAGAATGACAGGGTGCCGGCACCGATCAAAGAAGAGATACGTGGACTAGATCATGTTGTGGTGGCTGGTGGCACCCCGACCCAGTGGGGTGCAATGACTTGTGACGAGTGGCGGCATCGTCTACAGGCATTGGCCAAAGGGGCTGTAGCGGCTGGCGCTCATTGGGTCACATTATTGCCTCACCACGGTGAGGACTTCTCAGCCACAGAGCGGGAACATTTTTTAGACACCTTGCGTGAGGCTGGAAAAATTGAGACCATTCATACAAAGAGTGGAGACCGTTATGTCTGGCATCGTGGCGCTTCATTAACGGTGATCGTAGACCCGAGCGCCGATGGGCATAAAAGATTTGCTCATGTAGTGGAGTCGTTTCGCCACGGCATTGATAGGGCTGATGATCTAAGCGAAGAGACACTGTCGAGGGCTCTGCTAGAGCCTGCTGAACAAGAAGCAGACCTTGTCATCGTGCTTGGTCCGCCCGATGAATTGCCATCATCAATGGTATGGGAACTTGCTTATAGCGAACTTGTGTTTATCGATTTGCAGTGGTCCGAGGTCGATTCCACCCATCTTGAATTAGCTATCGATGATTTCAATCGCCGTCATCGACGTTTTGGTGGTCTTGATTCGTGAGTGCATACAACGATAAAGCCGTTGTTCTTGGTTCTCACAAGTTCGCAGAAGCAGACAGGGTAGTTATCTTGCTTACTGAACAGCATGGCAAAGTGCGTGCAGTTGCTCGTGGAGTTCGAAAAACTAGGTCTTCAATCGGGGCAAGACTTGAGCCGATGAGCCATGTTGATATTTCTTTACGGTCTGGCAAAGATCTTGACACTGTTAGCGAAGTAAAACTCATCAATGTCCACCACAATTTGCGGGGTGACTATGAGCGTCTTACGCAGGGTCTTTCGATGGTTGAAGCGGTAAATAAGTTAACGCCAGACCGAGAACCGGTTGCACATCTCTATGAGGTGTTATCCCGCGCGTTGCATGCATTGGATCAGCGACGGTCGCCGCTGATGCTCGGGGCGTTTTATTGGCGTCTGCTCGCAATCGAGGGGCATAGTCCACAACTTGAGGTGTGTGTGGCTTGTGGTGAAAAATCTGATGTAGTTACTTTTGACGTGGCGCAGGGTGGGATCCATTGTATTTCTTGTAGATCTGGAGTGCCGTTGTCTTTTGGCGCGCTAGACATCATGAAAATGATTTTGGGTGGCAAAATGAATCAGGCACTGATGCTTGAAGAGTCTCCAGCAGTACATGAAGTAAGCCTCTTAGCCATGGAGGCAATGGAGGCTCATCTTGAACGGCGGATTAGAAGCCTCGGCGTGTTCGATCGCCACTTGTAGGCTTGAACCTCTATGCCAGCAAAAGATCTCGATCAGATAGTCAATCTGTGTAAGCGCCGCGGGTTCGTGTATCCCAGTGCTGAAATTTATGGAGGCTTTCGCTCTTCATATGATTACGGTCCACTTGGCTCGTTGATGTTGCGCAATGTGAAAGACGCATGGGTGCGCACCATGGTCCAAACGCGTGATGACACGGTGTTGATTGATGCAGCGATTCTCGGACCGCCGCAAGTGTTTGAAGCTTCTGGGCATCTTTCTAATTTTTCTGATCCGTTGGTGGACTGCACGGTGTGTAAACGACGTTTTCGCGAAGACCACATTGAGACCCGGGACTGTCCTCAAGCAATGAAAGGTTGCAACTTCACTGAATCTCGTGAGTTCAATCTGATGTTTAAAACCACAGCTGGTCCAGTTGAGGGATCCGGCACAGAGGTGTACATGCGCCCGGAAACCGCCCAGGGCATGTTTGTGAATTTTGTAAACGTGTTGCAAACAAGCCGTAAAAAACCTCCATTCGGTATTGCTCAGGTAGGTAAGAGCTTCCGTAATGAAATCACCCCTGGAAACTTTATTTTCCGCACCCGTGAGTTTGAACAAATGGAACTCGAATTTTTTGTACCACCGGCAGATGGGCCGAAATGGTACGAGTATTGGTGTCAGGCTCGCCTTGATTGGTATGTCGAACTAGGTATCCCACGAGAGATGTTGCGTATCCGGGCCCACGATGCCGATGAGCTGTCGCATTATTCCGCAGGTACAAGTGATGTTGAATTCATGTTCCCATGGGGATGGGGAGAGTTGGAAGGAATTGCTC
>Ga0209702_10002513_pt1 | contig 31747 bp, 28 predicted proteins | sample FRY01_FD_187210 | JGI IMG/M metagenome (GOLD analysis project Ga0209702, IMG submission 187210) | Freshwater microbial communities from Lake Fryxell liftoff mats and glacier meltwater in Antarctica - FRY-01 (SPAdes) (version 2) | ecosystem: Environmental > Aquatic > Freshwater > Ice > Glacier...
ATTCTAACCACTAGTACTTATCGATGAGCGGGCAATGACGCTAGGCGCCGTACTCCATCACGAAGGCCGCCCATGCGACGGAGGATCTCTACAAGGATCCAATCAAGCAGTAATCTTCGGGGAGACTCACACGAAAGGTTCGATCGACCTTAGCAAGTGGAATCATCTGCGCGATAACGCCAGCGGATTCGGTGCATATAAAGGATCGTTAATCAATCTCGGCATGTTCGAAGAAAGCGCGAACTCTGGTCATACAGCGCACGACCATGAAGATGAGCAGTCGACAGCACTAGAGTCCGGGATACTCTCCGCCAAGGGGCACCAGTTAGCCGAGGCCTTTGACCGTGCCGTAACAGGAACCAAATTTGTTGATCTGAAATCCGAAAGCTCACCGTTCTCGCTGGATGTGCTCGCTGAGTTCGGTAGCGCGGCCGGGCTCTGCGAGTTGAGGACTGCGGACGATTTCGACCTTCTGCCACTGCGCGATTTGTTCTTTGCGACCAACATTGACGACCGGCTCAATTCCCATTTTCGTCGCCGAATGAGCTTACTGCTCCTATTATGGGCGGTTGACGTCACAAACAAATCAGGGCTGGAGCTCGATGCAACATCTTTCGACGATCTGACTTATTATCGGATCACCTCCAACGACAAAGGCGATTCCATTCCAGTGGAGACGCCGCAGGCACTGATCGACATATCCGAGCGATGGCGGATTTTTCATTTCCACAATTATCTGACTATGGCCCTCGAATCCCTATTGGCCGGACTGGTGCGTACGATCCGTTATCATCCAGCGGGCCGGACAATTAGCGAGGTTCTAGAGGCGTTTGACAGCCAAGAAGCGATATCGGCCCTGAGCGAGCATCTTTCGACTGAGCCACCCATCTCGTTCATGGACCTCACACCCGTGGAATCGTTGGCCTTACTAGAGATCAATATTGTTGGCCCCATGGAGCAAATTGCTGACGCGGCCGAGATTTTCAAAGCCAATCCGTTGGCCGAACGGTCTCTTCGCGCCGCGTTAATCGAGGAGGATTTGGTCTCTGGACCTGCTGGTCCGGCCGTGGCCGCGTTACTGCTCTTCACCTTGCTGCTTCGATACGATCTAACCGTCAACGAAGCCCATAAGGGGTGGAGTACGAGAAAGGTTTCCGATCCGTTCGCTGACGTCGCTATGCCGACGGTCGCACAGGCGCTCGCCTTAGATCTCGGTAAGGACTGGTGGAACATGCCGAACCGTGATGTGATATCACGACTGCTGAACCGGTTTGTCGTTCGCCAGCACGAGACTATGAGCTACGAAAAGGGTTTCGGCGGGAGCCCGCCACTGTTCCGTGTCGATGGCACGGCGATCGTGGGCATGGACGTCGTCCGCGATGACGTAGATCCAGGCAACCCGCGTTTTCCAAGCGCAATGCAGGTGCTCAGGGACTTGAGGCTGATTGTTAACGATCCTGAAAAAGGGCAATGCGTGACTCCCGACGGCCGGGAGATGCTCGATTCCTTGCTAGGAGCCGCCGGTTCATGACCATTGATTTCCTAGAGTTTCTTAAGAGGTCCAAGGGCAAATACGCATTTGTCGCAACGTACGAATTCGACCCGCTTTTCTTCGAACGACGTATGCTCTCCACACCTGCTTTCGAAGGCGCCTCGACCGTCGTCTTCGTTGATAACGACCGCTACCGCCAAATTCTCGCGACCGGAAGACAAGGTCAGGGTTTCGATCGAAACTACTTTGTCATCCCAATTATTAGGACCAACGGGGTTTTTCACCCGAAATTATATCTATCCATAGGCGACAAAAAAACTATCGCATCGGTCGGCAGCAACAACTGCACCTCCGCTGGGACGGGGCATAACTTCGAACTGATCTCAACGATGGAAACGTCAAGCGACGGCGATAAAAGTGCCAATGCCCATCTCATCTCATCGATATTTCAGCAATTCCAGCGATACGCCCAAGAGGCCGGCCCCGTATCGAAATGGCTAAAAGAAGAAATCTTTGACCAGATCACAGTTGCTTATCCCTGGCTCGCCGACCCTGGCGATGACGGTCAGGATATCGAACTGATTTCCAGCCACGATAGTCCCCTCTGGCCGCAGGTAGCGGCTCGAATGGCCGACTCGGATATTCAAAAGGTCACGCTGTTGGCGCCGTTCTTCGACAAGAACCTGCGTATGGTAGAACTGATAAGCAAAAGTTGGCCCGCGGCCCCCATCCAGATCGTAAGCCAATCGGGGTATAGCAATCTGCCGATCGAGCGATTTTTAGAGCTGCGCGACAAGTTGGGCAATATTGAACTGATTTCGGCAACGTCGCAAAAGGTTGGTCGACATTTGCACGCAAAGGCTCTCGCTTTTAAAACACCTGAATGCACATACTGGCTTGCTGGAAGTGCGAACATGTCCAATGCCGCGTTCGTTGGCGGCAACAGCGAAGCTTGCCTTTGGTTCGCCACAAAGCAAACTGCAGCAAGGGCATTGAAGCAGAATGAGTTGACCTTCGCACGCATCGACGCAGAGGACTTTGAAGAAGCAGCAATCGAGGAGCCAACGCCGCCGGCAGATGAAGCGCATGGATTAAAACTGAACTCACTGGTTCTAACGGAAGAGGGCCAGCTTTTGACGGCTGCAACCATACCCCCACTTGTCACCGACTTGACGCTTCGAATATTCAAACGCGACGAGACGCTGCCGACATTTTCTTGGAAGATCGATCGAGAAATAGCCGATATCACACTGTCGCTGAAAGACGACGATCAGGCTAAGTTCGACCGCCCGGCAGTTGGTCAACTGCAAGGCGTGATTGACGGTCTAGACGTGAAAAGCCAGCTTTGTTCGATTAAGCAACTTTCGCGACTACTACGCGATCGAACGGGAGGCAAAGCTGCGGGTAACCGGCTACACCGCGTCATGGAAAGCGGCGACGGGTTGATCGAATATGTCGATGCGCTCGACGGAATCGATGCAGCGATCGATTTCATGAACAATACGACCATTAGATTCAACGATAACACTTCTTTTGGCGGTGGCGGCTCAGGACGGTGGCGCCCGCGAGACCCTTTCTCGGGCGATATTCCCGACCATTGGAAAATCGGATCGAGCGACGGCTCGGTCAGCGAATTGCGCGACGCGATCTGGGCGTTCGTGCAGCGCCACATCCAAATTCGACTGGAACGGCATGCAAGCCGCGGAAATTTAGATGGATTAGCGAACTTTCTAGATGTCTATCGCACTGTCACTCGAGTCCTCTTGGCTTGGAATAATAGGAGTATCAACGAGGAAATCGTTATTCCCGCTCCGTACGTTACACAGGGCTTGCAAGAGATCCTGGCCACGCTAATCGGTGCGCGCGGAGAAGATCAAGCAGATGCTCCGGGATTCGGCAAGACCATCCTAGCCAATTTACGCGCCGACGAGGATCTCGTTCGGGCGGAACTCGAAGGCCATCAAATCTCTGCGACGGTCCGTGCAACTGTCGACGAAATGATCAGAGTCCGCGCAATCCGTCTGCAGCTGTCGAGCTACGACAAATGGTCGCAAGGTAGGCATGATTGGGTTTCAAGCTGGATCGACGAAATGCAGCTAGCACACCCCAGCGAAGAGGGTCTTCAAGAAATTGGCATGGAGTTCCGCCTGGCCAGTTAAGCATAAACTGCCTCCCGATTTCCGTCACCCCCAAACCGTCACTGCACTTTTCTCCGGAGAGACAATGGGCTATTTCGACCAATTTTATACAATAATTACAGTCTCTTGAACGGCAGATAACGTATGTTATCGACCGTAGGTGCGCCAAATGGCGCCATAGTTTGCTATACCCTAAGTTATTGATGTATCGGGAATAACTGTCTGGAGGCCCGACCCGGAATCGAACCGGGGTGCGCGGATTTGCAATCCGCTGCGTCACCACTCCGCCATCGGGCCGAAGAGAGGGCGCGAATTGCTTCGCTTTGCCGCGAAAGTCAACCCAAAGTTGCGTCCTCCATGACTCATGCTCAATATTGTGCAAAATCGCCGGATTGTCGCGCGAAAGACGCAGTCAGCTCAAATTCGCAGGAATCCATCTTGGCGCAACGCGCAAGGCGGGCTAGAAGCGACGAAATCTCGGCCATAGTGTATTGTATTCCTAATACAGAAATGGCATGGACGCAGAACATATATTGCGAGGATCGACGCTTGGGCCAGGAAAATTTCAAACAAATGCGCAAAGCCATGGTGGTCAGCCAGTTGCGCACAACCGAGGTCAGCGACCCGCGCGTCATCGCGGCGATGAGCCACATCGCCCGCGAAGATTTTGTGCCGGCCGCCCAGCGCAGTTTCGCTTATGCCGACCGCGGCGTGCAAATCGGCGAAGGCCGGGCCCTGAATCCTCCGCTTACCACCGGACGACTGCTGAATGTGGCGCATGTGACGAAGGACGACAATGTCCTGCTGATCGGCGCGGCCACCGGTTATACGGCTACCGTTCTAGCGCAACTCGCCGGGTCGGTCATGGCGGTCGAACAAAATGCCAAGCTGGCAGCCATAGCAACGAAAAATCTGGCAGATTTTGACAATGTCACAGTCGAAACCGGCAATCACGCAGACGGCTGGGGGCCACTAGCGCCCTATTCGGTTATCGTTGTCGATGGACTGGTGGAGCAAATTCCGCAGGCCCTGATCGATCAACTGGCGCCGGACGGAACGATTGTGGCCGCGGTCATGCATGATGGCGTGGCCCGCCTTGCCCTAGGCCGCACCGCCGGCGGTCATGTCGGCTATCAATATTTTGCCGATGGCGGGGGCTGTCCGCTGCCCGGCTTTGAAAAAGCAAAAAGCTTCAAATTTTAAGGCGTTCGGGAGAGTAATCAAATGACTAGCCGCCGTCTTTTCCTTGGCACAGCTATCGTGGCGTTGCTGTCGGCACCGGTGCAAGCAGACACGCTGCGCGATGCACTGGATGCCGCCTATCAGACCAACCCGACCCTGTCCGGCGCGCGGGCAGCGCAGCGAGCAACCGACGAATCCGTTGCCATTGCCAAAGCCGATGGCCGCCCGAGTGCCACCAGCGATTTTGGCTTTCAGGAAAATTTCCTGCGCAGTGCCAATAGCTTTACCGCGCCGCTCCGCCAGTCGACGATAGGAGGCTCGATCGACGTTCCGATCTATTCCGGCGGAGCTGTCAAAAATGCTATTCGTGCCGCTCGCACCAGAGTGGAGGCTGGCCAGTTCGACCTCCGTGCCACCGAAGCGAGCGTGTTCAGCAATGTGGTGGCCACTTATATGGATGTCATCCGCGATTCGGCGATCGTCAAACTGAACCGGGCCAATGTCGGCGTGCTTTCTGTCAATCTCGACGCGACCGGCGATCGTTTTGAAATCGGTGACCTGACCCGTACCGACGTCGCCCAATCCGAATCCCGGCTCGAAATTGCCAAGAGCGATCTGGAAACTGCGCGCGCGAACCTGATCCGCAGCAAGGAAAATTATATTGCACTGGTCGGCCACGAGCCCGGCGATCTCGAGCCGCCTCCACCCTTGCCAAACATGCCAGAAACGCCAGATCAGGCCGTTGATCTGGCCCTGACCTATAATCCGGACTTGCTTGCCGCCAAGGAGCGCAGCGACGCCGCAGAATTTGACATAAAGACGGCACGGGCTGGCAACAAGCCTCGGGTTACTACTTATGCTCAAGGGCGTTATCTGAATTTCCACGGGACGCTGGGCGGCAATATTCCGGGCACGACCTTCATTCAGGAACAATCGACCGCCGAAGTAGGCATTCGGGCAACCATGCCACTGTATCAGGGTGGTCGGCCAGCCGCACAAATTCGGCAGGCACAGGCGCGCTCCGGTCAAGCCTATGAGCAAATGATCGCGGTCGAGCGCGATGTCATCGCGCAAACCCGTGCGGCCTATTCCATCTGGCGCGCATCGGAACGGGTGATCCAGTCTTCGGAGCGGGCCGTGGCTGCCTCGAGCCTTTCACAGGAGGGTGTGCGCGCCGAAAATTCCGTCGGCAACCGGACCATTTTGGACATTCTCAACGCCGAACAGGAATTGCTCAACGCTCAGGTGCAGTTGGTAACGGCACGCCGCAGCAGCTATGTCGCGGGGTTCACCCTGCTCGCCGCCATGGGCCGCGCGGAAGCGCGCGATCTGGGACTGGAAGGCGGGCCGCTCTATGACCCTGACGTCAATTACGACCGAGTCGACGATATATTCTATGACTATCAGAGTGACCGCAATCCGGAACCACAGGCGACCAGGACCGTTGACACTGAGGCGCAAAAAGCGGACATAGAAGCATTGCCGGAGACACCGTCGCGCCGATAAGGCATGCGCTGTCGATCAAGACCGACAGTAAAGGTATCAGTTTTAGGGGTTTCGCAAATGGCTGAACAAAACCGGGAATCGTCGATGGAGGAAATCCTCTCGTCGATCAAACGCATCATCGCCGAAGACAAGGCGATCGATGAGGACCGCCCCCTGACTCGCCGCAAAACCACGCCGAAACCGGCGCTACAGGCGGTTCCCGATGTAAAGCCGGCGGACCGGAATGAAGAAATACTCGAACTGACCGACGAACTGGCCGACGAACTGGCGGAACATCAAGGTTCGTCTGCTCGGGGTGTGTTTGGAGACCGGCGCAAGGAAGAGCGCCTGATCGACGATAACAAACTGGACAGCATGCGCCAGTCGCTCTCGGCCCTGGTCGAAAAGGAAGCGATGGAGCGTCGGCCGACAACATTATCTGCCAGCGGCACTTCACTGGAAGACCTGACCCGCGACTTGATGCGGCCGATGATCAAGCAATGGCTGGATGCGAATTTGCCGGATCTGGTCGAACAATTGGTGGCGCGGGAAATCCAGCGGCTGAACGAGAAATAAGCCTGCGGCCCGGTTCCCAATTGCCTTGTCGGACAGCCGTGCTAAACCCCTGTCCATGACAAAATTTTTCAAAACATTCACCGCCGCTCTGCTCGTTACCGGCATCATAATTCCTACACTTGCGTCGGCAAAGCCGATGACGGTGGAGGATCTCGCCACGCTGAAACGGATGGGGTCGGTTGCCATTTCTCCGGACGAGAAATGGGCGGCCTTTGATGTCACCGAAACCGATCCAGAGAGTTACGATCGGTCCAGCGCGCTCTATCTGCTGGACGTCAACACAGCCGATGCCGTTCCCCTGCGCATTGTCGACCAGGCAGGAAAAAGCGAACATAGCCCAGCCTTTGCAGCAGATGGCAGCCTCTATTATCTCAGCGACGCCAGCGGTTCGGACCAGCTTTGGCATGCGGATATTGCCGCTGGCACTGATGTTGGAAGTCCTGTTCAGGCGAGCGATTTGAAAGCCGATATAGCAGGCTTCAAGCTCTCGCCGACCGGCGAAAAAATCGCGCTGTGGGGCGATATTGCCAGAGACTGCCCGACTTTCGGTTGCGCAACAGATGGAAACCAGGCCGCACCAGGCCCCGGCACCGGCCGTGAATATGATGAACTGTTCATCCGCCACTGGTCGAGCTGGGAAACACCGGGCAATTACAGCCGGATATTTGCCTTTGACCTGAAGGATGGGAAAATCACCGGCGACGGCGCGGCGCTGGACGGCGATCTGGTCGGCGACAGTCCCTCCAAGCCCTTTGGTGGTGGCGAAGAAATTACCTGGGTGCCGGGTGAAGAAGGCGTCTTCTTCGCGCTTCGGATCGCTGATCGCAATGAGCCCAAGTCGACCAATCTCGATATTTATGGTGCCAAGGCCGATGGTACGGAAACCGTCAATTATTCGGATAATAATGAGGCGACCGACACGCTCCCTGCTTTTTCGTCGGACGGCGAATGGCTGGCATGGGCAGCGATGGAGCGTCCTGGCTATGAAGCCGACCGGCTGGTGGTGAAATTGCGCAAAAAAGGCAGCGATGAAGAGGAAGCCTTTGCACTGACCAAGGACTGGGACCGCTCGGTCGGTTCGATCGTCTGGACGCCCGACGATAAAAATCTGATCGTGACCGCGCAGGATGTGCTCGATCATCCGGCCTTCGCGGTCGATATCGAGACCGGCAAGGTCACGCGGCTGACCGGCGATGGCAATGTCGGCACGACCATCCCCTTGCAGGACGGCTCGCTGATCTACACGATGAACAGCATCCAGCTGCCGACCGATCTCTATCGCCGGGCGGCGGACGGTACGGTCACGCAGCTGACCAATATCAATGGCCGCGAACTGGCCGCAATCGACACAGTCGATATCCAGCGCTTCGATTTTGCCGGTGCCAACGGCGATCAGGTCTGGGGCCAGATCATCAAGCCTGCGGGCGCGACCGGCAAATTGCCGATGGCGTTTCTGGTCCACGGCGGACCACAGGGCAGTTTCGGCAATAGCTGGTCGACTCGCTGGAACCCGAAAGTGATGGCAGCGCAGGGCTATGCCGTGGTCACCGTCGATTTCCACGGCTCGACCGGTTACGGACAGAAGTTCACCGACAGCATCAATCTGGACTGGGGCGGCAAGCCGCTGGAAGACCTGAAGCTGGGCTATGCGGCAGCGGTCAGGATCGACAAGCAGATTGATGGCGAGCGGTCCTGTGCCCTCGGCGGCTCTTATGGCGGCTATATGATGAACTGGATCGCCGGCAACTGGCCCGACCGGTTCGACTGTCTGATCAATCATGCCGGTGTGTTTGATCTGCGCGCGATGGCGCTCAGCACCGAAGAACTGTGGTTCGATCAATGGGATCATGGCGGCACCTGGTGGACGCGGACCGATCCGGAAAAATGGAATCCGGTGAACAAGATCACCAACTGGAAGACGCCGACCCTGTTCATCCACGGCGAGAAGGATTTCCGCATTCCTTACACCCAGAGCATCATGCCGTTCACCGTTGCCCAGGAAATGGACATTCCTTCCAAATTGCTGATCTTCCCGGATGAAAATCACTGGGTGCTCAAGGGCAAGAATAGCGTTCAATGGTATCGGACGGTGTTTGACTGGATGGGCAAATGGACAAAGGCGGAGGGCGTTGAAAACTAGGTACTATATGCGCCGCACTTGATGCAGAGCCTTGTGTATCGAAGAGCAATCCATAGTCGCCAAAGCCCCGAAGTGCGGCGCACGGCCCCATCATACCGGCGCTGGCGGGTATCCAACCCAGACAATTGGGGATGCGCGACATTGGTTTAGGCCCCAGCCTTCGCTGGGGTGACACAAAGGATAGAATATGACCTATTTCCCGACCGAAGATCGCGATGGCACGATCATCATCACGCTGACCAACGGCGAGCGCAATACGCTCAATCCCGATTTGCTCGAGGAGGGAGCAGCCGCCCTGCAATTGCTGGCGAAAAATCCGCCCAAAGGGGGCATTGTCCTGACCGGGGCCGGCGAACATTTTACCTGTGGCATGGATACGAAAGTGGCAGCGTCCCTGGATGCGGCGGGCCAGAAACGGGCGGTTGCTGCTATCGATGATTTTGCCGCAGCGCTTCACCGCCTGCCCTGTGCTTTGGTCTGCGCGGTCAATGGCAATGCCATTGGCGCGGGCGGGATCATGATGCTCTGTGCCGACTGGATCTATGCCGCAACCGGCCATTACAAGATCGGATTGCCCGAAGCCAAGGCCGGCCTGCCCTTCCCGGCGGTGCCGCAAGCGATACTCGACCATTGGCTGGAACCAGCCTGGCGGCGGCGGCTTGCGCTTTCCAGCATGTTGCTCAAACCCAATGAAGCCATTGGCGCCGGCATGGTCGAAGCCACGGTGATGCCCGATGATCTGATCGACAAGTCTGTCGCCAAGGCCCAGGAAATGAACGCGCAACCGGGTTTCAAGGCGTGCAAGCGCCAGCTGTGCGCCAAGGCCAATGCCGAGATTGATGCGATTTTGGCCTAGCTAATTCTCCGCCGTCATCGCGAGGAGCGAAGCGACGCGGCAATCGAGAGCTGCGCGTGCCGCCCTGGATTGCTTCGCTACGCTCGCAATGACGATTAGACTGTTGTCTCGCGCCAAAACCAATGCCAAAGACCCAGTCATGACCTTAGACAAAAATTTCGATCCCGCCGCCATCGAAGCGCGCTGGTATGAGCATTGGGAAACCAAGGGCCTGTTCCGTCCCGAACGCGATGATCGCGAGCCCTTCACGATCGTCAACCCGCCACCCAATGTCACCGGATCGCTGCATATCGGCCATGCGCTGGACAATACGTTGCAGGATATCATCATCCGCCACGAACGGCTGAAGGGCAAGGATGCGCTCTGGGTTGTCGGCATGGATCATGCCGGCATCGCCACCCAGATGGTGGTCGAGCGGCAGATGAACGAGCGCCAGCAAAAGCGCACCGACTTCACCCGCGAGGAATTTGTCGCAAAAGTCTGGGAATGGAAAGAGGAAAGCGGCGGCACGATCACCCAGCAGCTGCGCCGCCTCGGCTGTTCGATGGACTGGTCGAACGAGCGGTTCACCATGGACGATGGCATGAACGAAGCCGTGCTCAAGGTGTTTGTCGATCTGTATAATGACGGGCTGATTTACCGCGACAAGCGTCTGGTCAACTGGGACCCGGCGCTGAAAACCGCGATTTCCGATCTCGAGGTCGAGACGGTCGATACCAAAGGCAGCTTCTGGCATTTCAAATATCCGCTGGCCGATGGTGTGACGCTGGATGACGGGCGCAATTATATCGAGGTCGCGACGACCCGGCCGGAAACGATGCTGGCCGATATGGCCGTAGCTGTGCACCCGAAAGACGAACGTTACACAAGCGTGGTCGGCAAGGAAATTTTGCAGCCGATCACCGGACGTCGCTTCAAGATTGTCGCAGACGAACATGCCGATCCGGAACTTGGGTCTGGCGCGGTAAAAATCACCCCAGGGCATCATTTCAACGATTTCGAGGTCGGCAAACGCGCCGGTTTTGCGGCGGGTGAAATGCTCAATATGCTCGATGGCGAGGCCAATGTTTGCCAAACTGCCGATGGACTGGTGCCGGATGAATATATCGGGCTGCACCGGTTCAGGAAAGACGGCGTCAACGGTGCGCGCGAACTGGTTGTGCAGCGGCTGAAGGAACATGGGTTCCTGATCCCGCATATTGCCAAGAACAAAGACGGCGAAGAAGTCGAGCATGATGCCGAACCGCGCACGATTGCGACGCCATTCGGTGATCGCGGCGGCGTGGTGATCGAGCCGTGGCTGACCGATCAATGGTATGTCGATGCGGAAACGCTGGCACAGCCTGCGATAGAGGCGGTAAAATCAGGAGCGATCGAGATTGTCCCCAAGAGCTGGGAGAAGACCTATTTCAACTGGATGGAGAATATCCAGCCCTGGTGCGTCTCGCGGCAACTTTGGTGGGGACATCAGATTCCGGCCTGGTTTGACGAAAATGGCAAAATCTATGTGGCCATGGATGAAGCATCAGCGCAGGCGCAAGCTGGTGCAGGCGTAACACTTGCCCGCGATCCCGACGTTCTCGACACCTGGTTCTCCTCCGCGCTCTGGCCCTTTGGTACATTGGGCTGGCCGGAAAAAACCAAAGACCTTGAACGCCATTATCCGAATGACCTGCTGATCTCCGGCTTTGATATCCTGTTCTTCTGGGATGCGCGGATGGCGATGCAGGGCATTCACTTCATGAAGGAAGTGCCGTGGAAGCGGCTCTATCTGCACGGGCTGGTGCGCGCCGAAGATGGGTCGAAAATGTCCAAATCCAAGGGCAATGTCATCGATCCGCTCGGCCTGATTGACCAATATGGTGCCGATGCGCTGCGCTTCTTCATGGCGGCGATGGAAAGCCAGGGCCGCGACATCAAGATGGATGACAAGCGCGTCGAAGGCTATCGCAATTTTGCCACCAAGCTTTGGAATGCCTCGCGTTTCTGCGAAGTGAACGGTATCGGCGCAAGCAAGACGCTCGCCGCGCCCGAAGCCGCACTGCCCGTCAATCGCTGGATCATCAGTGAAGTTGTCGAAACCCAGCGGGCGCTCGACAAGGCCTTGACAGACCTGCGCTTCGATGCGGCCGCAAACACCATATATCACTTCACCTGGGACCGGTTCTGCGACTGGTATCTGGAACTGATCAAGCCGGTTTTGCAGGGTGAGGATGCCAGCGCGGCGGATGAGACCCGCATGGTGGCCGGCTGGGTGCTCGACCAGATCATCGTCATGCTCCACCCGTTCATGCCGTTCATTACGGAAGAACTCTGGCACAGCATGGGCGACAGAGAATATGATTTGATCGTGGCCAAATGGCCGGAACCGAAAGCGGAAATCGACAAGGAAGCGAAGGCAGAAGTCGACTGGCTCATTCGCCTCATCTCGGCAACCCGTACGGCAAAAGTCGAACTCAACATTCCGCCAGGAACGAAAATGTCAGCCCATGTTCGCGATGGTGATGATGCTCTGGCAGAGCGTATCAAACGGCAAGGCTCTGCGCTGGACCGCGTTGGCAGGCTCGAAAGCTTTTCCTTTGATCCCGCGCCAGAAGGCGCGACCGCCCAAATCGTCGTGGACGGCGCGACCTATGTGCTGCCGCTGGCGGGAGCGGTCGATTTCGAGGCAGAAAAAGGGCGCCTAACCAAGGCGCTCGAGGCTTCGCTGAAAGAGGCCAAGTCTTTGGCAGGCCGGCTCGGCAATCCCAATTTCGTCGAAAAAGCCAAGCCGGAAGCGGTCGAGAAGGCGCGCGCCGATCTGGCCGACAAGGAGGCCGAGGCCGAGCGGTTGCAGGCGGCTATTGATCGGCTGGGATGATCGTGCTGCTGCGCGAGCAGGAGCCCATTTCCAATAGATTCTAACTTGGCAAGATCAGGAGATGGGTTCCCGCCTGCGCGGGGACACGGCATCTCGCTCAGCTAGCGTTGCCGCGCCGCATTTTTTTCGCGCCAGCACGCATTTTCTTGGCACCTTCGCGCTTTTTTTCTGCGCCAAGCCGCATTTTAGGGGCGCTTTCCAGCAATTGCTGCGCCGTTATTTTGGTGTCTCTCCGCTCATTTTGCTCCGCAGCCTCGCGTTCGCGGAATGCGGTGTCTCGCTCGAGCCGGTCAGCATAGGCCTCCATTTCATCGGCCCCGCGCAACATGTCGTCTGCGCCTTTTTCCATACCGACCGCAGCTTCAGCCAGGCCAGCCGTCACCTGGGTTTTGATATCCCGGGCAAGCGTTTCGCTCCATTGCTGACGATCTCCATGCTCCGCATCACGGGCATGGCTTGCCATTGCAGGCACGATCGACGCGGCGGCCAGACCCAATCCCGCAAGCCACGGGAAATAGCGATTATCAACCATCGGATTCTCCATATCAATCTGCCGCGCCCGATGCGCGGCCTCATGACTACGGATGTAATCGGTGGCTGCTAATTTGATAGCGGCGATCGATCAACGGCCGAGAAAAATGGACAAACGGTCCGGTTGATCCTTACCGGCCCTGCGCTCTCCAGCGCTTGATAACCCGCTGGATTATTTCATCTTCTCCGCCATGTTCGCGCCACAGATCGGAGAATATCGGATCTTCCGAAGCCGGACGGAGGTCCTCTGCCAGCGTGTCCAGCGCGACCCGTATCGGAATGGCGACGCCTTCGCCACAGCAGATCACTTCACGATTGCGCAAGGCGGGGATGGAGTCGAGAAAGCCGCGGGCGCCTTCCGGCATGGCAGCCTTCACAAAGGCCTGATCCCGGTCATTGTTGAGGCGCATCGACAGGATCGTACCGCATTGCGACAGCACGCCTTCGGCCAGATCGGATGGCCGCTGGGTGATCAGGCCCAGAGAAACGCCATATTTCCGGCCTTCCTTGGCGATCCGGCTGAGAATGTCACGGACGGCGCTTTCCTCGGCGACGTCATCATTGGGAATATAACGGTGCGCCTCCTCGCAGACCAGAAGCATCGGTCGCTGCGGCTCGTTGCGGGCCCAGATTGCATAGTCGAACACCAGCCGACTGAGCAGGGACACCACGGTTGGCGTGATCTCGGACGGCATCGCCGAAACATCGATAATCGAAATCGGCCTGCCCTCGGACGGCAGTCTGAAAATCTTGGTAAGAAAGGCGGCCATTGTGTCACCAACCAACATGCCGGAAAACATGAAGCTGTAACGGGGATCGGCCTTGATCTCGTCAATCTTGCTTTTCAGGCGCTGATAGGGAGCGCTGTTGGTCGCCTTGTCCAGCTTGCCCATTTCATTTTGCAGGATCGTTGTCAGATCGGACAGCAAATAGGGCACGGGTGAATCCACGGTCAGTTTTGCAACACCCGAGGAGGCCTGGTTTTTTGCTTTTGCGGCGAGCAGACATTTGGCGAGAATATCGCAGTCCATCTGCTTGGCATCGCCCTTGGACTGGACAAACACCTCGCAATGCTCGCGAAAGTTCATCAGCCAATAAGGCAGGTTAAGATTGTTCACATCGAATAATTTGCCGTTATTCTTAAAGGCCGCAGAATATTCACCATGCGGATCAATCATCAGAATGTGGCCTTCGGGGGCGAGATCACAGATTTTGTGGAGGATGAGCGCTGCCGCAGTCGACTTACCGGTACCGGTGGATCCCAAAAGCGCGAAATGCTTGCCGAGCATGGCATCCACATAAAGAGCGCTGCGGATATCGCTGGTCGGATAGACCGTGCCGATTTCAACATTGGCGCGGCCATCCGAAGCATAGACCTGTTTCAGGTCGGCTGTCGTCACGGCATAAACCGCCGAAGCTGGCGTCGGATAGCGGGTTACGCCGCGGCGAAAATTGAAAATTTGGCCGGTCAGCTGCTCCTCGTCGCCCTCACCAAGAAAATCAATCTCGGCGACCACCAAGCCTGCGTGAGCCCCATCAAGTTTCTGAGTCCGGATATTGGCCAGCAACCAGGTCTGACCGACGCGGATTTTGACCTGGCTGCCTACCTGGCCAGCCATCTGGACGGTCGTATCGGGATGGTTGAGCAATCCGGTCAGAATGGCAGTGTCCATTACGACTTTGGAACTCGACCCGGCGATTTCGATAACCTCGCCAATTTTATGGCCCCCACTGCGCATTGAAGCGGCACCCTGGTTTGCATCGCCCCGGCCTTCATTTACAGAAACCGGAAGAGGCGTTGCGCCGGGGAAATTGTGGGAACCCATGTCGGACATTGCCGTTTTTCCTGTTTTACTTGTCAAAAAACCGGATTAGTCGATCATGGTTAAGGAAGATTTACTGCCGCTGCATAAAGAAAACCCCGGCTGCCCGGCGGCCGGCAAGCGTCACATCTTGCGGAAAAGATAGCCTGCAGACCAGCCCAGGAAGACCGAAATGAACACGGCGATAAGACCATATAAAAGGCCGTTATTCTGGGAAAGATTGGTGATGAAGCGGCCCATTCCGATTTTTTCGATGGTGATATCCTTGACCTCTGCCGCCTTTACCCGGCCATCAATAATCAGGAAGGTTTCTGCTGTATAATCACCCACCGGCACGCTGGCTGGCAGATTGATCCGCGCCTGATAGAGCACGCTATTGGTGATTTTGACGCTATTGGGCAGATTCTTGAACAGATTGCCCCGGGAATTCAGGTCCACCAGTCCGTCAACGAAACGATCCAGTTCGCGGCTGTCAATCGCACCGGCCGGAGAAAGCTGCAAATGATGGAGGCCCAATTCGTAAATATCTGCCGTCTTGCCATCGACAATCTCGTCAATCGGCTTGGAGGAAGCCACCGCGTAAAAGCCGGGGGCCGAACGAAATTCGCTGCTCGCCGCGTTGATCCAGATACCGGCAATCTGCTGTTTCTCGCGCACGACAATCGATTTAACCGGCCCCTTGAGAACGACCACAATATCGGCCTGGTCGGTGTTCCGAGTACCCGGTGGATAGGTGATGGCTCCAAAAAGCAGCAATTGTGCGCCGTTGAAATCGCCCCTGATGCTGATGCGATCCTGCGATACTTCGGGAACCAGAACCGGGGTCGCGGCCACGGTCAGCATGGCGATGGCGAAAAGCCCAAACAAACGAGCGAAAAGGGAGTGAGGCCGATTCACAGGGGCTGCACCGTGTAAATTTCGTCCGGCTGGAATCCCAACCCCAATGCCATGCGTATCGCAACCAACAGCACCATGGTTGCCAGAGCCAGCCGCAGATATTCAGGCCGCATGCGCTGGGCGAATTTTGCGCCCAGTTGCGCGCCGGTCATACTGCCGATCAGCAGCAGCGAGGCCAGAACAATATCAACCGCGCGCGTGGTCATGCTGTGCATCATAGTTGACGCAATGGTGACGAACAATATCTGGAACAATGAGGTACCGACCACCACCTGCGCGCCCATGCCGAGCAGATAGAGCATCGCCGGCACCATGATGAAGCCGCCGCCGACGCCCAGCAACATGGTCAATATGCCCGTCAGCAAGCCGAGTATGAACGGCGCTATCGGTGAAATATATAGGCCGGACCGGTAGAAGCGCCATCGGAATGGCAGATTGGCGACCAACGGATGATGCCGTCTTTTCCGCGCCGGCAACGGCTTGCCGGCACGCAGTGCCCGGACGCTCTGCAAGGATTCCTTGAACATCAGACCGCCGATGCTGGACAGCATCAAAACATACAGAACATTGATGACCGTATCAATCTGGCCCCAACTCTGTAAAATCTGGAAAAGCCCGGTTCCAATAATCGTTCCAACCAGACCACCGGCCACCAATATTGCCCCCATCCGGAAATCGACTCCCTTGCGGCGCATATGGGCGGCGACGCCGGAAATGCTGGACCCGGTGACCTGGGTGGATGCGGAAGCGGCTGCTACTGTTGGAGGTATGCCATAGAAAATCAGCAGTGGCGTGGTCAGAAAACCGCCACCGACGCCGAACATGCCGGACAAGATCCCCACCAGTCCGCCGAGCAGGATGATGACGAAAGCATTGACCGAGAGATTGGCGATTGGCAAGTATATGTCCATATTACAAACGGACTAATCCCTTTTTGTTGCGGGATAAAGGGCGTTGCTGCCTGCAGGGCGAGAAAACATTAAGTTGGCCGAACAAGCAGAAAACGGCGTCTACTCAGAAGCCGGTCGAAACGGTTATCGCCGCACCGCTTCCGGGCCGGGCATTGCCCGCGACCCGAAGCCGCCAGTCCAAGGCGATACGTGCTGATGTCGTGCCAAGCGGGACCCTCAAATCAACGCGCGGGCCGACATCCATTCGGCTGATCTGGCGTTGACCGCCAGCCCAGGCTCCCGGGCCGACGGAGAGTGTTGTCGGGCCCAATTCCGCTATCGGGCGCTGCAAAGTCACAGAGCCGTCAAAAAAATAGGTCTCATTCTGGCCAAGGACATAGCCGGCCTGCGCATAAGTCTCGAGGGTAAATTTTTCCACGATTGGATCCGGCCCGGTACCGCCGGTCGCATAAAAAGCGGTACCGGAATCACCTCCTGAGCCTGCGTCAAACCTTTGTTCGGCGTGCAATGCGATGGGCAGATTCCGGACCGGATGAAAGCGGGCGCCCAAGGCAATTTCCTGCTGGCTCCAGGGGGCCAGCGCTGTCGAGAGCCGACCATAGACTGATATGTCCGGCGCCGGCCCGGCCAACAGGCGATAGGACAATATTGCTCCGGCCTGGCTGCCGCCATATTGGCCGTTGGATGGTGAGCGCCCTGCTTGTCTCTCCCGCCCTTGTTTGGCCCGGGAATCTTGCCGGGCGTAAATCCAGAAATAGGCGGTCATCCTGTTGCTATGTTGCTAGACCGGCGGATTTGGGAAAGGCGGACCTGGCCTTGCACCATCGCTTGCAATACGAGCGGGTCGGTTGAACGAGGCCTGCAGGAAAAAGCCGCGGACGTCATCGGAGTCTTGCCATGGCCGACGGGACAGACCGGGCAGGATTGCGGCCGACCGTTCCGCAATCGGTAAAGCGTCCGCGCGACGCTCCGCCGCATGGGCAGATAGGTCTTTCTGTTTTGCACCCCGGTCGTGCCGGCTTTGCTTTGGCATAATCAAGGGCAGCGCGGCCAGCCCTTGTCTTTTCGTTTCTCCATCATGATGGGCTGTGTTGCCGATCAGCGGGTCTACCGGATTCCATGCCATATTTGCGGGGCTATGCGACACAATGACCCGCACCAATATCCAGATCGCCGCCAGACTTGCCATTGCCCGTAAAGGCGCACCGGCTGTGGTCCCGAGCAAAGGGTCAGCCTCTGTCGCCGGCGGCATATTGCGGCCTGAGTTGCTTGATATTCTCTTCGTCCGGGTAAAAATGGCTGGTTTTTTCCCAACGGGCGGGCTGACCGGCCAGCTGATCAACATATTGGCTGAGAGCCTGCCAGACCGCCATGATGTTAATCATATTGGCCACGATCGTCCGGGGAATCGACAAGAACGCTTCGCGCAGCCCGTATAGGCCAAAGACGAAATAGCATTTCATCAACAGCCGCCACATCAGGAACCCGCCATTGAGGAACAGCAATATTCGCAAAAATTGGGAAACGGGCTGGAGACGGTAACTCCCGATCAAGTCGGCGAGCAGCAATATGCCCATCAGAATGATCGCAATATAAGCGATGGCCAGGACAATGGCGGCAAAACTGGCCTTGCGATCACGCAGCCGCATCCAATTCTCCCGCCAGCTATTTTCCCAGCCCAGCCGGTCCCATCCGGACACGGAAATACCTGCCATCCACCGGCTTTTCTGACGAATGGCATCTTCCAGTTTGTCCGGGAAAAATTCCTGGGTTGCGACCAGTTGTCCGTGCCGGTCTCGGAACCGCGCGAAAATACCGCGAGCCTCGCCACTGGTGAGATGGAGTCCCAGTTCATAATCTTCGGTCATGCTGCTCGCGTCAAACGGCTTGCCCTGGGTCTGGACGGACAGCTTTTGCAACGCATCCCGGGCGAAGGCGCAGCCGACTCCGGCAGAAGGTATGGCAGCACCCAGCGCCTCGCGCAGCACCATTTGCTTGCCATGCAATTCTGCAAATTCATCGCCATAATGGCCCGCGATCCAGCGCGATCCTTTGGCCCGGCGCGGAATGACCGGCAGTTGCACCAGTGCAGCCTTTCCGATCAGATGGCCGAAAAGCCTCAAAGCCTCGGGATGCACAATATCCTCTGCATCGTGCAATATGATCGCGGCAAAATTGGTCTGTTCCTCAATTTCGTCGCGACACAGGGCATCCCACAGATGATTGAGACAATCCGCTTTGGTAGTGGGTCCGTATCGTTGACACATGACCAGCCGGATCCTGGCGCTGCCGGTGGATGCTGCCGCCACAGCAGCGACGGTTTCGGCATCATTGGGATAGCAACCAACGTAAATGCGATATTCGCCGACTGTCCATTGCTGCAAGCAGCGTCGCAGCATCGCACCGATCACTGGCGCCTCTCTCCAGGCGGGTACAAATATCGCCATGCGGCATTCGGATGCCGGAATGCTAAGGCTTTCGACGGTTGCCCTTTTATAGCGTGAATAAACAAACAGCTTGCGTTTCAAACTGTGGAAAAGCCACAACCCGTCGAACAGCAGATCGTCGACCGCGCCGATCAGAAAGGCCATGCTGGCGAATAGCAGCAGTTCCTTTTGCAGAAAGTCGAGAAACGGCAAAATTTGATCGCTTGCCATGAACATACTCCGGGGGTTTGCAGAAGCGCGGCTTCTGCAACAGGTTGAAAAATGACCACAATGTAAGTGGTTCGCGGCGCGCCGGCGCTAACCGGATTTGATTTTGCGACCCGGTGCCAAGGGCATATGTTCACAGGATCCGATGGCCAACGCCAGCAGCATCGGATAAGCCCAGAACACCGCTCCAGTGCCGAAAGCCCAAGGGGTGATCTGTGGCGCCACCATCATTGCGGTATGAATGGTTACCGCAAGCAGTTGAAAGGCGGTCGCCCACATCGGCCAGAAGCGATCGGATTTGAGCGTCAGATGAATAAACGCAAGGAGCACGACAATGTCGATGGCAAATATGCCGACTTCCAAGCTGGACCACGAACTTCCAAACGATCGGGCTACCACCAGAGTAGAAAACGACCCGAATATCATGATAGCCGCCCCGAAATATTCCGAACGAGTACCGCGGGCAATGGCATAGCCACAGCAGGCAAAGAGAAATATATAATAGAGATAAGCCCAGATCGTATAGAAGATCACAGCATCATGACTTGCTCTGACATTATTTTGGCGGCAGCCGGGACAACCGAAACGATGGTTGCCTAGGCAGCATGATCAACCATATTGACGATATTTTCATCCTGCTTCCGGGCAAGCTCCGGTGGCTTCATGTCAGTGCTTCCCAAAGCCATTGCCTGCAATCCGATTTGATCGCGAGTTTCTGCCAGTCGGTTGTGGGTTGCAACCAAAGACCCCCTGGCCCCGACCAAGGCAGATAATGTTTCCGCCGCCCGGGAGATCGCTTCCTGACCGACAACAGCCGACAAATTGGCGTTCGTCCGCGCTATCGGCATATATCCGGTCAAATCAGCCATTTTGCTTATTGCATCATCGATAGCCTGTTCCGCTGCAACCAGTCTTTTCGTCAAATTCTCGGCTGCATCGCGTCGCTGTTTTAGCATCATTATTCCTTTCTCACACTTCGATATTCCACACTGAACCCATGTCTCATAATCACAAACAGACGCGCCGGCCGGAAGCTAACGCTTATCCTTTGAGCCGGGACAGCGCTTCCAGGCCCGCGACAAGTACACCGAAAGACACAGCGGACCCGATCGCGATGGCCAATATCCATCCCAACCGTGCGACCGTCGCGAGACTGTTTCTCTCGCCACGATAGCGCGGAACGGGAAGCGGACGGCGCCTGATTTCAGATTGCTCCAAAGCCGTGATAGCGCCGCCGCTATCCGCACTCACACCATCATCCATTACGCCGGTCTTTTCGTTTCCGGTTCTCCGGGATGACGGGTCCTGTTCCCCGCTTTTGCTGGCTGGCTCAATGGCCGACCGTTGATATATCAACGGATGATATATGTTTTCGCGATCAAGCGCGGCAAATGTTCGCGCTGCTTCAAAGCGAGACTGAGCATTCAGAATGCGCATGGCGGTGCGCAATCTTTGATCCACAGTGTGCGGAGAAATGCTCAGTTCCCGGGCAATTTCCTTGGAATTGAGATGCGCCAGCACCAGCCGCAGACAATCGCGCTGACCGTCATTCAGCCTGTCCATCGCAGCCATGGTCATATCGGGCGCTGCCCATCGAATCGAATGTTCGGAATTGTTGACCGGCACAATATGGCTGCAGACTTGCAGCAGAAAGCCGACAAAAATTGCCGGAATCGCGCTCCATGCTCCATATCTGCCCCCTGACTGTCCTATTTTGACCGACTGATACGAACCGCAATAGTAACAGATTTCCGCCGTTTCGTGAAATAAATCCTTTTTTGTGTCCATCGAGCCACGGTCTCGTTTCGCAAACCGGATTGCTACAAAGTCCGCTGGACTTGCGTCCTGGTTCAGGCCATCAACCTCAAAAAATAGGAGAGAGCATGAGTGCAACCCAGGCAGAGCCCGTGACGAATACCGGACTGGCATATCGGTCCGGTGGCTATCGCAACTATGTGATAATTTCGCTGATGCTTCTCTACACGCTGAACTTCATCGATCGCATATTGATCGGCGTTGTCGCTCAACCCATCATCGAAGAGTTCAAGCTGCAGGATTGGCAATTCGGCCTGTTGTCAGGCTTTGGCTTTGCCCTGATGTATACGGTCATGGGCATCCCGATTGCCCGGCTTGCCGAACGCATGAACCGCGTCAAGATCATCGCCGCCAGCGTCATATTATGGTCGCTCATGACCGCATTGTGCGGAATTGCGGGCAGCTTCATCGCGCTGCTCGTATTCCGGATTGGCGTCGGCATCGGCGAAGCGGGTCTGACCCCTGCGGCCAATTCAATTATCTCGGACTATTTCCCGCCGCGCAGCCGCGCCCGGGCGATAGCCATATACACGATGGGCATCACGCTTGGCGGCGTGCTGGCCAATGCCTTTGGCGGTCCGATCACCGAATTATTTTCCTGGCGCGAGGCGTTTCTGGCGTTGGGCATACCCGGAGTATTGTTCGGCCTGATTTTCCTGTTCACCGTCGAGGAGCCACCCCGCGGCTACGCCGACCCGCCGACAGCAATCAAACCGAAAAAAATGGGCATAGGGGACACGGTCAGGGAATTGTCGGCCAAACGCAGTTTCTGGATCAACATGATCGCGGCGGCTCTGGTCGCCTTCGTCGGCTATGGCCTGAGCAATTTTCAGGTCGCCTTTTTTCAGCGCGTGCACGAAATGTCGATCTCGGAAGTGGCATTGCAGATTGCTGTGCCACTGGGCCTGGCCGCCTCTTTCGGGGCCTTTTTTACCGGCTATCTTACCGAGAGAATGAGCGGTCGCTATCCCAATGTCGTCGCCTGGCTGCCGGGCGTCATGCTGATCCTGTGCGTACCGCTCTACTGGATTGGTTTCACCACCGACAGCGTGCCTTTCGCCCTGACGGTGCTGCTGTTGGCCGCCACCCTTCACTACGGTTATCTCGGCGCCCAATATACCATCTGCCAGGGCGTTGCGAGCCCGCAATCGCGGGCAACCGCCGTCGCCCTGTTCCTGTTCATCGTCAACCTGATCGGCTATGGCTGTGGCCCGCTCGTCATGGGGATTGCCAGTGACATGCTGATGAGCGCCCATCTTGCCGGCTCCCAATTTGCCACAGAGCTGACCAGCCAGATCTGCAAAGGCCGGCCAGAGGATCTTATCGCAACTCTGGGCGCGGCCAAGGCCGGGGTCTGCATGACCGCAAGCGCGGAAGGCCTGCGCTGGTCGATGCTGTATATCATCAGCATCTTCTTTGTCGCTGGCGGCATGTATATCTATGCCTGCAAGACGCTGCAAAAGGACCTTGTGGTGAAGATGAGCTAGCGCAGATGGCCCGTCCAGAACCATGGCAGCTGATTGCCGAAAACTATCCGGTATCCGTCGTCACCCAGACGCGTTTTCAGGATATTGATCCGAACCGGCATCTCAACAATGTCGCCTTTGCGGCAATGTTTGAAAATGCCCGGGTTCGCCTGAACCGCGGGCTGCGGCCCTGGGCCGACCGGCCGAGGAACGAACGGAGCATGGTTGCGGCGGTGACTATCAACTATCTCCGCGAAGGCCAATATCCCGACGACGTCGAGATCAGTTCGGGCGTCAGCAGGATCGGTACATCCAGCTATGTGATCACCCAGGCGATGTTCCAGAACGGCCAGTGCCTGGCGACCTGCGATTCCGTCATCGTCTGCCGCACCGATGGCGAGGGCAAACCGCTACGCCAGGAAGTGGTTGATGAACTCAAGAAGATGCGGACCACCGGTTAGCGTCTTCCGGGCCATCTCACCGTTCGCACTGATCCGGTCGAAGTGCCGGTTTGCTCTAAAAAGGTCCTTCGACAGGCTCAGGACGAACGGCATTCATCGAGAGGTAGCTAATCAGTCGGTAAAATTCGCCGTCCGTTTCTGCATGAACGCCATCACCGCTTCGACCTGATTGGGCGTGCGGCTGACCTTTTCCTGCCCGACCGATTCCATCATCAATATCTCGTCTTCGTTCATGTCGGGCAGCTTGTTGATCAGCTGCTTGGCGATCTGCACCGCCTGCGGATGTTTGCGGGCAATTTCGCGGGCAATTTCCATCGCTTTTGCATGGGGATTTTCCGACAGATGGGTAACGAAGCCCAGTTCCTTGCCCTCTTCCCCGGTGAAGATGCGATTGGTATAGGTCAGTTCGCGCAGGATATCGTCGCGGACGAAACTGCGCCAGGTGGTGAAGCTGCCCATATCGGGAATCAGGCCCCAGCGCATTTCCATGATCGACATTTTGGCATCCGGCGCGACCACGCGAATGTCGGCGGCGCTGGCGAATTGCAGGCCACCGCCGATGCACGGACCATGGATCGCTGCGATAACCGGTGCTTTCAAATTCCGCCAGAGCAGCACGATATGCTGATATTTATTGGCATTGCCAAACGTGCGTTCGGTCAGCGTGCTGGCCAGCGGTGACTTGTCGCCATCCTTGCTGGCTTCCGACGCGGCAGCCGCAGATGCGGCAAAGCTGCCCATGTCGAGACCAGCGCAAAAGGCCTTGCCTTCACCCGACAGGACGATGGCTCTAATACCCTCCATCGCCGCCAGCTTTTCGCCCGCTGCCACAATCGCATCAATCTGCTCGCCATCCAGCGCGTTCATCTTGTCCGGCCGGTTGAAGCGGACATCGGCGATATGATCCTTGACGGTAATGGTGACGCGTTCTGACATTTTTCATCCTTTGCTCTTCCCGGTTCGCTGCCAGCGAAGGCGGGAAGCTTGATATTCCCACTGTGTCTCGACTGCGCTCGACACGAACGGAAATGAAGATTCTATCCTAAACTGGACTCTGTTTAATCGCCCAATTAACAAGCGGCAACTGGTCATTGCCAAAATACATTCTTTCGCCGTCGCCAAAAGGCACGAAAATGCTGGGCGATCCATAAGCGCCGCGGACAATTGCTTCTTCGGTATTGGCGCGCAGCCGATCCTTGACCTCCTGCTCCTGCGTCCGTGCTGCCAGAGCCGGACCATCTAAGCCGACCTCATTGGCGATGGCGATCAACACCTCCGGATCATCAAGATTGCGCTGATCACCATAATAAGCGTTGAACGCAGCGGTCGCGAACTTGTGCAGCGCCGCCTGATCTTCCTCCAGCGCACAACAGACCCGCATCGCATGGACCGACTTGACCGGATGATGTTCGCTCGGGAAATTCATTGGCAGGCCGGCCAGCGCCGCCCAGTCCTTGAGCACGCGAAAACTGTGGACGAATTTGCGATTGTCGGGATTTTCCCGCGCTGCGTAAACGTCCTGGTTCACCGCGTTGAACACGCCGCCGACCAGGAACGGTTTCCAGATGATCTCGGCATTATTCTCTTTGATGATCGGCTGGATATTGTGGAAGGCGAGACAGGTCCATGGGGACGAGAGATCGAAGTAGAATTCTACTGTTACTGGCATTTTTCAATCCTTCCTGTGCCCCGGCGAAGGCCGGGGTCCATCTCCTGCGTCATCGCCAACAAGTATCGGTCATGTCCGGCGCTGGACGCAAGACCAAATTCCATGCCGACCACCGAGTGTCGACGCAATGACAGGAGATGGGCACCTGCCTTCGCAGGTGCTCTATTCCTTCAACCCGAACAATGTCTTGCGTGTCTGCGCATCATCCTGCGGGTTGCGATTGATCTTGTCGCGGCCGACCGCCATCCCGCGCCGCAAACCTTCGCGTTGTTTCAGCGTCTCGTACCAGCGCTGCACATGGGGGAAATCGGCCAGGTCAATTTCCTGGCGCTTGTAGGTCTGCACCCAGGGGAAGCAGGCGATGTCGGCGATGCTATATTCTTCACCGGCAAGATATTCATTGGCAGCCAGCCGCCGGTCCATCACCCCGAACAGCCGCAGCACTTCCTTGCGATAGCGTTCGGTGGCATATTCTATCCGCTCCGGCGCATAGAGTTTGAAATGGCCATGCTGGCCCATCATCGGCCCCAGCCCGCCCATCTGCCACATCAGCCATTCCGTTGCCGCAATCTGGCCACGCAGATCATGCGGCAGAAATTGTTCCGCCTTGTCCGCCAGATAAAGCAGGATCGCACCAGTCTCGAACACCGACACCGGTTCGCCGCCATCCGCCGGATCATGGTCGACGATCGCCGGGATCCGGTTGTTCGGGCTGATCGCGAGAAACTCCGGCGCGAACTGCTCGCCCGCACCGATGTTCACCCATTTGATAGCATAATCCAGCTCGCACTCCTCGAGCATGACGGAAATCTTCCAGCCATTGGGTGTCGGAGCAAAATAGAGATCGATCAAGACGTCATCATCGGTTGAGAATCACAAATTCCATGCGCCGCATCAGCCATCAGATCGCTTCGCTTTGTCCTGGCGTATTGACACCCATTTTCTGAAGATATTTTTTCACATTGCGCGCGGCCTGACGGATGCGTTGCTCATTCTCGACCAGCGCGATGCGGACAAAGCCCTCGCCATCCTCGCCATAGCCAACGCCGGGCGCGACCGCGACACCGGCTTCGGTAAGCAATTGCTTGGAAAATTCGAGGCTGCCCATATCGGCGAGCTGTGGCGGCAAAGGGGCCCAGGCAAACATTGATGCGGCGGGTGGCGGGATTTCCCAGCCGGCCCGGCCAAAACTTTCCACCAGCACATCGCGGCGCTTGTGATAAAGTTCGCGGTTCTTGGCGACCTGATCCTGCGGCCCATTGAGCGCGGCACAGGCAGCTGCCTGGATCGGCGTGAACCCGCCGTAATCAATATAGCTTTTCACCCGGGTCAGGGCGCTGATCAACGTCTTGTTGCCGACGGCAAAGCCGACTCGCCAGCCGGCCATGGAATAGGTTTTGCTGAGCGAGGTAAATTCTACCGCTACATCCTTGGCACCCGGCACCTGCAATATCGACGGCGTCGGTTTGCCGTCATAATAAAGCTCGGAATAGGCGAGATCGGACAAGAGCCAGACCTTATTTTCCTTCGCCCAGGCCACCAGCCGTTCGTAGAAGGCAAGGTCGACCACTTCCGCGGTCGGGTTGGAGGGATAGTTTACCACCAGCAGAGTCGGCCGCGGCACGGTAAAGGCCATCGCCCGTTCGAGCGATTTCCAATAATGTTCATCGGGCGTTGTCGGCACGCTGCGAATAGTCGCACCAGCAATGATGAAACCGAATGTATGGATCGGATAGCTCGGATTGGGCGCGAGGATACAGTCGCCCGGCGCGGTGATCGCCGTAGCCAGACTGGCCAGACCTTCCTTCGACCCAAGCGTGACAACGACTTCCGTGTCAGGGTCGACATCGACACCAAATCGGCGGCCATAATAATTGGCTTGCGCCTTGCGCAAGCCCGGGATTCCCTTGGATGCCGAATAGCCATGGGCATCGGGTTTCTGCGCCACTTCGCACAGCTTGTCGATGACATGCTGTGGCGGCGGCAGGTCGGGATTGCCCATGCCGAGATCGATAATGTCTTCACCGGCCGCTCGCGCCGCTGCCCGCATGTTATTGACTTCAGCAATCACATAGGGTGGCAGGCGTTTGATGCGGTAAAACTCTTCGGACATTATCAACCGTTTCTTGCGTTAAATGTTATTGGGCCCCCGCTTTGCTTAATTTTGACCCGAATGTCGAGGGCTTGAAGGCGGTTTCAGCAATTTGTGCCCCGCATCTGCTGCGGAGCGCTAACAGCAGATCAAGACTGTCCTAGATTAACTGCGCAGCAAGTCCGGACCACTCATGCCTGAAGCCGGTTCGAACCTCGCAAAACCGTCTGGCTGGCGCTGCTGCGCAACGCCGTCGACTTGGCGCGGATGGTGTCGAGAAAATGCCATGTCGAGGTGGCTTTTTCGGGGGTCAACGACACCGTCATATAGCCGCGGTTGGAGGTGTCGGTCCATTGCAACTGGCTATTGGTTTCCCGCAGCGCCTTGGCGGCGACATCGGGCCTGGCGCCCGACAGATAGGATTCAAGCCCCGGAGAGGTCACGCTATGCCCGCCAAATTCAACACCGGCCTTGCCGTCAGCGGTTTCCAGATTGAACGCCCAGCCGTTGTGGCTGTCACCCGACAAGACGATCAGGTCGGCATCGGCCGCCTGCGCTTCTTTCAACGCCCGTTCGCGCGCCTGCGGATAGCCGTCCCAGCTGTCAAAATTGATCGGCAGACCCATTTTTGCCGCCAGTGCGCCCACCTTCAGCCGTTGCTTGGCAAAGGCCGGAGCATCGGGCGCCACCCAGTTGATCGCCTCCTGTGGCAGCTTGAGCTCGCCCATCACACATTGCTGCGACCAGACCTGCCATTTGGTACCGGACGCCTTTGATTTGCGCATCGCCGAACCCAGCCAGGCTTCCTGCACGCCACCGATCATTTCCCGCGCCGGATCTTGCCAAACATTGTCGCGGAACGCCTCGATCACCGCCTGAACATCTTCCTGCCCGTTCAGCGCCGCACCCAGACCCAGCTGCTTGCTTCGGGCGCTGATCCGGCTCTCGGTCAGGAACAGGGTCGCCAGATCACCAATCTGATATTCGCTCCAGCGCGGGCTGCCATAGTCCTTGTCGCTGACCGGCATCCATTCGCGGTAGACGCGTTCGGCAACCCGCTTGCGCACTTCCCAGTCGCCTTCGCTGGCATCATGATTTTCCGCGCCATCCTTATAGGCGTCATTGGCAAATTCATGGTCGTCCCACATCGCGATCATCGGCAGCACCTGATGAATACGCTGTAGATCGGGATCCTTGCGATAGGCAGCATAGCGCAACCGATAATCGGCCAGCTGGACGATTTCCGAGAGAGGATTGACCATCCGCCCGGACACGGCCTGATGCTTCGACGGATAGGTACCGGCGGGATATTCGTAGATATAGTCGCCGGTATGCACGATCAGGTCGAGAGACGCATTTTGGGCGGCATGGGCGTAAGCGTTGAAATAGCCGAACGGCAGATTGGAACAGCCGACCACGCCGATGTTGAATTGCGCGGTTGGCCCCTCCGGCAGCGTCCGGGTCCGGCCGACCTGCGATTTCGATCCGTCTGGACCGATGAAGCGATAAAAATACCAAGCGTTCGGGTCGAGACCCTGAGCCGTGATCTTCGCGATATGGTCGCGATCAACCAGCGCCTCTACTTCTCCGGCAATTTTAGCACCGGAAAAGTCGGCGTTTGAGGATATCTCTGCCGTGAGCTTGACGTCGCCATTGCCGACATAGCGAGTCCATAACAGCACTGAGCTTTTGGACGGTTCGCCGCTGGCCACGCCATGGGTAAATCCCTTTGCGCTCATGAGTGATGCCGAAGCCGGCACGCTAAGCGCGCCAAGGCCGAATGTTCCCAGCGCCATCAATTGGCGGCGATCGATGTTCATGGTTATGATTTTATCCCAAAATGCCTAGAGCGAGCAAAATAGCGAAGAATAGAGACAGGCTGATGACAGTGAAAAACAATAGAAAAAATGTCCGGATCAGCGCTTCAGGGCGCGACATTCCATAGCCGTGGCGCAATTGCCGGTACATGTGAAACGGCGGATAGAGGACCAGCAGCAACCCCCAAAGAGTTCCAGAAACCCCGATCGCGGCCAGCACGGCGCAAGTGATGAACAACAGGGACATGAAGCTGATCGAATAGGTTGTAAAAACCGCATAATCATAAAAATGAAATCCCCGCCGACCAATCAGCGTCAACCAGACGAACGGCAAGGATAGCGGAATCAGTAGCCAGGCGAATTTATAGCCATTGGCCTTGAGCTTGTAGAGCAAAAGGTCCGGATTGGCGGTCACCTTCTTCACCGAGCTTCGCAACCATTGGTCCGCTTGCGGGGATCCGGTGCTGATACTGCTTTCGTCAGTGAGAATATTCCCTTTGGAAATATCATCCACTCGGGCCTCAATCCGCTCCAGGTCCGCTGGAGACAGATTGGTCTCCGTCATGTCACCATCGCTGAGCTTCACATCCGGATAGGGCGGTTCCTCACCGGTCATGGATGCCAGCAGATTGCGGCCCTTTTTCAGACTCAGGATATCCTGTTCCAGCTTTGCCTTTTTATCGCCGCTCGCTTGCGGGAGCTGGGCTGTCTTGGCCTTGATCTGACCTTCGATCCGGTTCGCCTCTGTGATGATCCCGCCGCTCACACTCTCGTCGACAACATTGGCATTCCCTGCCGAAAAAGGATCTCCGAGAAAGGAAAATACGGCAAACATCATGAACACGGAAAACAGGAACAGCGCCATCGGGGAAATGAAACGGGCACGCTCGCCATGGATGTAACGCCGGGTCAGTTCGCCCGGTTTCCAGGCGAGCAAGGGCAACGTCCGCCAGAATTTCCCTTCAAAATGTAGCACGCCGTGCAGGATGTCGTGCCAGAAAGCGCCGATCGACCGGTGCACATGCAGCGCCTGGCCGCAATTGCCGCAATAATTGCCGATCACCGGTGCCTGGCAATTGAGACAATTGCCCGCCACTTCGCCTTCCGCACGAAGCAGCTTGCCCTCGTCGTCCAACGCCTTGGCGATGAGTCCGCCTTCGACAATCGTTCCTACAGCATCAAATTCATCCGACATGGGAAATGGTCTTGGACAAATTGGCCGACAAGGCAAGAACCTTGTGCACGGCTTGCCGGTCGCAGCTATTCATGGAAGAGCTCGCTCGATGCGGTCGACCCGGACATCACCAGTAGCATATCGTAGCCGAAGATCAGCCGCAGAAGATTTTGATCATCGGCCATTTTCCCCGGCCGAATAACGGATCGTAGCTGCCGCAAATCGATCAGGGCGAATTCATTGTCCATTGCAGCGGACAAGACGGGCTCGATTCCTTTAGCATAACCATCCTTGGCGGGTGCCGCCTTGAACGAAAAATCGCTCGGGTCGAATACCGCGGTCAACGATCCTTTTCCGGGCAAAACCATGATATTGAAACTGTGGCCGCCTTCCATCACCGCCAATTCGGGCAGAAGAGCGCCAAGGTCGAAGGCTTCGGTGTAACTTCGTCCCCGCAATAGGTGGGAAGCGCCCATTTTAGCCATCACCCGGGGGGAGCGCCCGGCAGCCTTTTCAGCTTGCCAGTGTCTCAGAAAATTGGTGCGGATCAGATCGGCGCGCCGCTGGTTGGATTGCCAGTTCTGACCACCCAGGAATAACCGATTGATCTCAAGCGTCTCTTCGAGCGTCCCAAGAATCGCGGATGTTTCTTCATCCCGATGCGGCCATGCGGTGCGCAGATCGCGAATAATTTGCGGGTCACCGGCAAAACTGAAAATATATTGCGGCCCGCCGGTCGCCGCATGCTTTGCCCACAATGCGCTGGATTCAGCTTCCAGTTTTAGAAGTTCGATTTCTACTGCCGCCGGTTTCTCTTTTTGATCCAGTCGTTTGATCAGTTGCCGATCACCGGTCACTTCATAGTCGACTCCCCAAAACAGCGGCTCCTCGCCTGCCACGACTGAACGCGCCTGCACGACAAACTCCGCCTCTTCCTGCATGCCAAAGAAGGCCGGTTCTCCACCGGGTTCGGCGAACAGCTTTTGCAGACCCTTGATACCGTCCTCGCTTGCGGCTTGGTCTAACAAGCCCGCCATCGCAGGGGAAATCTCAATGATGATTTTCGAATAGCCCGACTTCGCTAGTGCGGCGAACAGCGCAGCAGCGAGCTTGGGGTTTTCAGCAATGCCATGCTCCTCGCCGATCAAAAAAACTGCGCCTTACCGGCTTCCTCTAGCAATCTTGTCCAGGCGGGTCCGGAAAAGCGATCGCCATCATATGCAAGGGCATATCGGTTTGCGATTGCCGTTTCAGTGATTTTCTGTGCCACGGTCTTGGGCGCAGTCACTGCTTCTCCGTTCTGGGCGAGCGCCGTCGTGGATGACAAAACCAGCGTCAATGCGCCGAGTCCAGCGGTCAAATTTTTCACCATGTGCGTCTGTCCGACTATTCCAAGTGTATGATAGTAATAGAACAGTTGCGGCCGATGGAAGCATTTTTGAGACGTCCGGGACCCCGGCCGCATGTTCCTCAATTTGTTGATCTGGCTGCCACTCCCGTCGGCTGGCTAGTTAAACCGGTTTGATGTTCGCCACAATATTGGAAGGACCGGTGGCCGCAACGGATTCACAAACATTGTATATTACGATAAAATGATATATCATTTCAGGCCACCTCGAAAAATACCCTTTCGTCCGCGCCGATTTTCTGATTCAGTAGATTTGAACTGAGGAAGGATTTCGCACCATGGGTCAGCCAGGATTTTTTG
>Ga0209702_10002515_pt1 | contig 31737 bp, 30 predicted proteins | sample FRY01_FD_187210 | JGI IMG/M metagenome (GOLD analysis project Ga0209702, IMG submission 187210) | Freshwater microbial communities from Lake Fryxell liftoff mats and glacier meltwater in Antarctica - FRY-01 (SPAdes) (version 2) | ecosystem: Environmental > Aquatic > Freshwater > Ice > Glacier...
GTAAAACCTTTGTTGTGCTTGTCGGTTTGTTTTTTATCAACCAACTTCTTGAATTTTGAACGATCTAATTTTGAAATTATCTGAGAAAACAAAGTTATATTTGCCATGAGAGGGATTTTTTTGTTATGCAACTCAAAGGTAATTTGAGATACGGAATATTCCCTCTTATTTTTTAAACGTTTAGGACGCTATTGACTTGAAGTAAGAAATAAAAAATAACAATGGCAATGAAATATTTAACAGTAATTATTATTGGAATTTTGTCTACATTTCAATGTTTAGCGCAGGAAAATGATGATTCGCTCAACATAACAAATTCAGATAATGAAAATTTTACCTCCCTTTGTTTGGAAGACAGCGTTAAAAAGGCCTATTTTATAAATTATAATATTGACACTGATACCAGCGCTTGTCCTGCACTCTATTGTCAAATATATGATTGGTTGGGTGTTAAGTATGCATACGGGGAAAGTTCAAAAAACGGAACAGACTGTTCGGGTTTAGTTTCAAATATTACAAAAGAATTTTTGCAATATAAGCTTGCCGGTAATTCTGCTAATATGTACGCCAATTGTAAAAAAATAAGAAAAGAAAGCCTACAGGAATTTGACCTAGTCTTTTTCAAAATAAATACGCAGAATATCTCTCATGTAGGCATCTATCTGCAAAATGGTAACTTTGTACACAGCACTGTGAATCGCGGCGTAATGATTAGCAATCTCGAAGAGGCCTATTATAAAAAGTATTTTATAGGTGGCGGAAGGAAAATTAAACAACTGGAATAATAAATCTACGAAAATGAAAAAAAACAAGTTTGTTCTTTTTATCATATCATTCATAATAACGTCATACTGTATGTCGCAAGTGCAACATGTTGCGATAGGAACTTCGTCCAGTCCTGACAATTCAGAAGTGTCAATAAAACTGACTCATAGGATTCAACATTATAATTCTAATCCAGTAAGTTTAACAGATGTTTTTGATAAGAACATAAATTCACCTAAGTCAGTCAATATACTTAATGAGAAGAAGAAATTTTATGTTAATTCGCTTGAGGGAAACACAACTGGCGTTTACAGTCTAGAAGATTTTAGTTTAATAAAAACTATTAATCATAAATTCAATGAGAAAAATCAAAATTTATTTTGTGAGAATACTTACTTTGATTATAAATTCAGAACTAGATCAAATAACCTAAATTACTTCGACGGAAAACCTGTTGAAGGTTGCTTTTCTCATAACGGCAGATATTTGTGGGTTACTTATTATCGCAGGTCTTACGATTTAATGGCAATTGACCCTTCGGCTGTTTGCATTATTGATACTGAAACGGATTCTATCATAAGAGTAATGCCTACCGGCCCTTTGCCCAAAATGATAAGCTGCTCTCCTGACAACAAAACAATAGTTGTCACACATTGGGGGGACAACACAATTGGATTAATTGACATTTCATCCAATAACCCTAACGACTTTTCTTATTTGAAAAACATTGTCATTGACTACCGTTTATCATTAAATTTTAATTTAGATTCGGTAATTAACAGAGACAACGAATGCGGTCTTTGTCTGCGAGGCACTGTTTATACTCCCGATAGCAAATATATTTTTATTGGAAAAATGGGTAGTAGTAGCATGGCAATTGTGGATGTAGCAAATAGAAAATACATAGGTTCAGTTTCCGGGATGAAATCCAATATGAGACACTTGGTTATAAATAATTCATTTCTATATGTCAGTATTAATAAAAGTGGTTTTGTGCAAAAGACATCACTCAATAAATTCATATCTCATTTTACTGAGGAAACCAAAAATAAGCCATATAGTGATTGGCAAAGTATTTATGTGGGTGAAGGGGCAAGAACTATTGTTGTTGAAAAATCCGGAAAATATCTATTTGCTGCAATCAATAACAAGAGTAAAATTGCCATTGTTCGTACTGAAGATATGCAAGTTATTGGCGAGTGTAAAACAGATAGCTACCCTGTGGGAATGGATATTAGTCAAGATGGGAAATGGCTTATTGTTACTGCACAAGGAAAACCCGGTGGGGGTGGAAATAGTGTTATGATATACGAGGTTAATTACCAACAAAATGGCGGTTCAGTGGTTGAATGAAGTCGAATCTTCGAAATCGCTATCTTCATTTAGTGTCAAAACGTTACCTGTCAGCGCAAAAGACGACAGTAAAACAAACTATAATTTAAATTTCGTGACGATATCAATTCCTTTTTAAACGAAAAAAAACCTAATTTTGGAATAATAAGCGGTTCTAATTAGGGGAAGCTTGCACTTGAACTTCGGAATGTTTAAAAAAAGCTTATAAATATAAATTAATTGTTATATTTGTGGCATGACACAGTTCACACATCATCCAATTTCGCAATGGCAAGAAGAGGATCGTCCTCGGGAAAAGCTCGTTTTAAAAGGCAAGAGTGCCTTATTAAATCATGAACTTTTGGCCATCCTTATAGGTAGCGGCACAACGAAATTATCCGCGGTAGATTTATGCGCTCAGATTTTGGAATATGTGAACAATGATTTAACGCAGCTCGGCAAACTAAGTGTTCTAGACCTTCAAAAGTTTAAAGGCATAGGCGAAGCCAAAGCAATCAGTATTGTGGCATCGATGGAATTGGGTAGACGACGGCAAGCAGAAAATATAGGTCAGGTCAATACGATTAAATCAAGTAAGGATATTTACGCTGTCTTATTAGCCGACTTAAGTGACTTAATTAGCGAAGAGTTTTGGATTATCTACCTCAATCATCGAAACAAAATCATTGGTAAAGAAAAAATTAGCTCGGGAGGGCTAACGGCCACCATCGTGGATCTTCGAATGTTGTTCAAAGGCGCCATAGAACGCTTGGCTACTTCCATTATTCTAGCGCATAATCACCCCTCTGGCACCCTGAAGCCTTCTCAAGCCGACATCAAACTCACTAACAAAATAAAAGAAGCCGGCCACATCTTAGACGTCCAAGTCCTAGACCACCTTATCATTTCCGATACCGGTTATTATAGTTTCGCCGATGAAGGAATGTTGTAGCATACAAAATTAAAGTGTAGACCTTAAATAGTTCTAAAATAAAACTGGCACTCGCTGTGCCTTTGGTCTTCCACGCTGTTTGATATAGCCACTAACCGCCAGCTATTTTTAGGTCTCCGCGAGGCGCAACAACTAGAAAATAGCGTAGCTATCCATTTATCTAAATCTCTTCCTCTACAACTTTTTGGACATTGAAAACGTTTACCGTTAGTAAAACTTAACAAAGACTTAAAATCCCTTGAATAATTTTGCATTATCTTTACAGCACCAAATTCAACTAAATTTATCAAATGAAAATTCAACCAATCCAGTTTTCTAACGACAAGAATGCAGCATTCGTAAAGGAATTAAAGCATCGAGTGAACCAATATTTCAAAGAAAAAGGTATCTCCAAAAAAGCAAACTTTTCCATGGTGTTTAAAACCATTGTGATGGTGGCTCTTTTAGTGATTCCTTATGGAATTATGATGGCAAATGTTACGAGTAACATTTGGATTAACTACCTTTTATGGGCAATCATGGGACTAGGTGTTGGCGGCATAGGAATGTCTGTAATGCACGATGCAAATCATGGTGCTTATTCAAAAAACAAAACCGTGAATCGTATCATCGGTAGATTTATTGATTTGGTTGGCGGGAATGCTACGAATTGGAAAATTCAACACAACTTGTTACATCATACGTACACCAATATTCACGGTTTAGACCAAGATTTAAATGCGGGTGTTGTGCTCAGATTATCACCTGACCAAAAGCGCTACCGTATTCACAAATACCAACATATTTACGCCTGGTTTTTATATGGTCTAATGACCTTGCCTTGGATGACGATAAAGGACTTTCTACAAATGAATGAATTCAGAAAAAAGAATTTAAATAAGGGCAGATCAAGAAAATTTTGGAAGGAATATTCCCTCATGGTGGCTATTAAAATGTTCTATTACACTTATATTATTGTTTTACCAATCCTCTTTTTACCTTCCGCTTGGTGGCAGATTTTAGTAGGTTTTGTAGTGATGCATTACGTTACTGGAGCAATATTAGCAACTACATTTCAATTGGCACATGTGATGCCAAAAACAATGTCTCCATTTGATATTAAAGACAACTCTATGGAAGCGAATTGGTTTGTTCACCAATTGGAGACCACTACCAATTTTGCTAAAAACAATTGGTTAATTTCTTGGTATATAGGCGGATTGAACTTCCAGGTTGAACATCATCTATTCCCAAATATTTGTCATGTACATTATAAAAAGCTTTCTTCGATTGTAGAGGAAACAGCTAAAGAATACGGTATTGTATATCATAATATTCCCACAATGGCTAAGGCCTTATTGGAACATGGAAGAATGCTTAAAACTTTGGGTTCGGGAAAGTTAATGGCTTAGTTTTTTACCTTTTCATAGAAGGTGATGACTAAACCAAAAATTACGATTGCGCCGCCTAAAATCATTTGATTGGAAATGTGTTCGTGCAAAACAAGCCTTGCTATAAGTGCACTTAAAAAAGCTTGGCTCAACAAGCTTAGTGACACGCGAGTAGCCCGCATTCTTTTAATTGCATAATTGATCAACATCCATGCTGTGAGTTGCACCACAACGCCTTGATACAACATGATGAGCCAAGAGCCATTGGAAAAGCCAACTAGCGGTTCGTTTAAGGCTATATTAACGACGAATAGAAAGATGGTAGAGCTCAATAAGGAAATTGTGAAAAACGGCAGTAGGGCAAGTTCGCCTAATGCTTTTTTACTAGTGATAATATAGCCAGCATAAAACACGCCCGCAACGAGGGCTAAAAGGAAGGCATGATCAAATTCAAAATGGGTAAAGCTTCTGAACCCTATGAAAATAATCATTCCAAAAACAGCGACCACGGTTCCTATCCAAAAATTTCTAGTAGGTATATGCTTAAGAAAGAAGTAAGAGCCGATTCCAACCCAGATAGGAGCTAAGTTGACCAAAAGCGTTGCCTGACCAATCGTAGATTCTTTAATTGCCACGTTCCAAAGAGAAACATCCGCAGCAATACAGATGCCACTTAGCACACTTAAAAAAAGAATAGACGGCTTAGGAAAAATAACTTGCTTGTGATAAATTGCCCAAGGCAAAAGAAGTGCGCATGCGATTGCCATTCTATAAAATGCGGCAACAGAGCTTGGCGTTGCATTGAGCTTTACAGAAGTTGGGTAGCTTGATATAATCAGTATTCCAACAAATAAAGCTAGCCGTTCTTTTGACATGGGTGCAAAATAATTTGGCTCAAAATTAGCACCAAACTTTGGAATTTTTGTCTAGATTATTCTCTAAGGTAATTTAAACACTCTTTTTCTTTACAAGCCTTAGATAACCCTTATTTAAGAAAATTTTACGCTACGCAGAAGAGGGCATCTTTTAAATAGCCCCTTGTAAATCTGCGGTTTGAACAGGCTTTAGAATTAGGATTGTTCGTAATTTAAACCGTCATGATTTCACTTTCTTTGCTAGCTAAAACGCTTTCAACTTTTGAGGTATAGTCGTTCACAATTTTTTGAACGTCTTCTTCTGCATTTTTTGCTAGGTCTTCACTCAAACCATCTTCTTTTAGAGACTTCACAAAATCCATGGCATCTTTTCTTGCTGATCGTAAAGAAATTTTCGCATGCTCTCCTTCAGCTTTTGTTTGTTTTACCATTTCTTTTCTTCGCTCTTCTGTCAGCGGGGGAATATTTAATCTAATAAACTCGCCATCATTTTGAGGCGTTAACCCAATGTTTGCTTGTAAAATGCCTTTTTCAATATTTTGAAGCGTAGATTTGTCAAAGGGTTGAATGCTTATCGTTCTGCCATCGGGAGTAGATACACTAGCGACTTGATTCAGAGGGACATTGACACCATAAGCTTCCACCATAATGCCGTTTACCATACTAGGGTTTGCCTTTCCTGCTCGGATTTTAGTCAATTCTTTATACAAATGATCAATAGCTTTATCCATTGATTCTCTTGCTTCATCCATTACCATTTGAACTTCTTCTTGCATGATTCTTTTGTTTTATTATTCTATTAATTAGAAACTATTGTACCAATTTTTTCTCCGTTTAATAATTTTAATAGATTTCCTGGTTTGTCCATGTTAAACACCAATATCGGAACATTATTTTCTTGACAAATGGTAAACGCCGTCGTATCCATAATATTCAATTTTTGCTTGAGCACTTCATCAAACGTTAAGGTGTCATATTTTACAGCTGTTGGATCTTTTTCAGGGTCTGAAGTATAGATGCCATCTACTCTTGTTCCTTTGATTACGGCATCGGCATCAATTTCAGAAGCTCTAAGTGCCGCAGCGGAATCTGTTGTGAAATAAGGACTACCCGTGCCTGCAACAAAAATAATAACTCTTCCTTTTTCAAGGTGTCTGGTGGCTCTTCTTCGAATATAGGGTTCTGCGATTTCTTTCATTTCGATAGCGGAAACCAATCTAGTATAAATCCCTTCTTTCTCCAGGCCATTTTGAAGCGCAAGACCGTTAATAACGGTAGCTAGCATGCCCATATAGTCTCCGGACACTCTATCAATTCCACTATCGTGAGCTTGTAAGCCTCTAAAGATATTTCCCCCGCCAATTACTATAGCAACCTCTATCCCTTTGTCTACAGCCGACTTAATGTCCTTTGCATATTGAGTAACAACATTTGGGTCTATCCCGAATTGCTTTTGACCCATTAAGCTTTCTCCACTTAGTTTTAACAGTACCCTTTTTAGTTTCATGTTTGAATTTGACGCTAATTTAAACCTTTTCAATTATTTTTTGACATAAAAAAACCCCGACGCAATCGGGGTTTTTATTTTAAATTGCGAATTAGTCGCCTAATTCAATTCTTTTGAATTCTACAATTGACGCATTAGCGCTGAAAGCTTTGATTGCAGCAGCAACCGTTTTATCAGATTCTAAAGCAAAGAATTGGTCTAACAAACAATACTCTTGATCTAACAAGGTGTTGTCTGCAATGAATCTTTCTAATTTACCTGGAACGATGTTGTTCCAAATTTTTTCTGGTTTACCTTCGGCAGCTAATTCTGCTTTGATTCCTTCTTCAACTTCTGTCATTACAGCTGGAGTTAACTGAACCATACTTACGTATTGAGGAACATTTTTAAGGTGTTTACCTAAACGCAATCTTTCTGCGTTTTCAATTTCGATTTGACTTTTAAAAGCTTCGGTTTCCTTAGCAATGAAGTCAGCACCAAACTCTTTGTAACTTAAGATTTTCGGCTTCATAGCAGCGATGTGCATAGAGACTCCTTTAAAGAACGCGGTAGCTTCTGCATCATTTTTATAAGAAACCAATACCCCAATTTTGTTTCCAGCATGAATGTAAGAAGCAATATGATCGCCAGTCATAACTGCATAGTTACTGATAGATATGTTCTCGCCAATTGAACCCACTTTCTCAATAATCTTATCTGCAACTGTAACGCTACCGATTTTTAAAGCTTCTACGTCTTCCTTAGATGCCGAGTTATTACTTAAAGCTAATTGTGTAATTTCAGTGGCAAACTTTACGAATTCTTCATTCTTTGCAACGAAATCTGTTTCACAAGACAAGTGAACGATTACGCCTCTTTTACCATCTTCAGATGTAAGTGCAATTACAGCACCTTCATTTGCATCTCGTCCTGAACGTAACTCTGCCACTTTCGCACCCTTTTTTCTTAAATAATCAACAGCGCCTTGCATGTCACCATTAGATTCAGCAAGCGCTTTCTTACAGTCCATTAAACCTGCACCTGTTAGGTCTCTTAATTCTTTTACTTGTTGAGCAGTAACAACCATTGTATTCAATTTTTTTATGTTTAAACTTAATTATAACAAAACGGTCAAGCTAAGAGCCCGACCGTTTTTTTGTATTTGGATGAGCGAAAAACGCCATTTTACTTTTTAATCTTCTGTATCAACAGCTGCTTTTTCAGCAAGCTCTGTTTCTTCTTCCTCATCTTCGTCTTTCATGTTTTGACGATCTGATAATCCCTCTTTAACAGCCTCTGCTAAATATCTAGCGATAATCTCAATAGACTTTGAAGCATCGTCATTTGCAGGAATTGGAAAATCAACTAAATTTGGGTTAGAGTTCGTATCAACCATACCGAACGTTCTAATGCCTAATTTCTTCGCTTCTTTGATTGCAATGTGTTCGTGGTTAATATCCACAACGAAAATTGCTGCAGGTAAACGGTTCAATTGCTCGATACCACCAAGAACAGTATTCAACTTATCTTTCTGACGCGTCATCATTAAACGCTCTTTCTTTGTTAAACCAGTTGCAGTAGTGTCGGCCAATATTTTTTCGATGGTTTGCATCTTTTTAATTGACTTTCTAATCGTACCAAAGTTCGTTAACATTCCACCTAACCATCTTTCAGTTACGTAAGGCATGTTAATTTCTTGAGCTATTAATTTAACCGTTTCTTTAGCTTGCTTCTTAGTAGCAACAAACATTATTTTTCTACCTGATTGTGTAATTGCGCGCATTGCTGCAGCAGCTTCAGCTAACTTTTCCGATGTTTTATTAAGGTCAATTAAGTGAATCCCTTTTTTCTCCATGAAAATGTATTGCAACATCTTTGGATTCCACTTTCTCTTTAAGTGTCCAAAATGAACACCAGCCTTCAACAATTCTTTTTGATCTATTCTTTCCATGATAAAATTTCTTGTACTTGCCTTAAATATTAACGCTTACTAAATTGTTCTTTCTTACGAGCTTTTCTGAAACCTGGCTTCTTACGCTCTACCACTCTAGCATCTCTAGTTAGCATTCTTAATGGTTTAAGCGCTAAACGGTGCTCTTCATCAATTAATAATAAAGCTCTTGAGATTCCAAGTTGAATTGCTTCAGCTTGACCCTTGATTCCTCCACCATTAACATTCACGATGAAGTCGAAGCTTCCAATAGTCTCTGTTGCCGCTAATGGCTCAACTACTTTGTTTCTTAAAAATTCTACTGAAAAGTAGTCTTTTATATCTTTATCGTTGATAGTGATTTTTCCTTTGCCCTTGCTAATAAAAACTCTGGCAACAGAAGCTTTTCTTCTTCCTACAGCTACATTTTTTTCCATGATTATAGTGATTTAGGTTGTTGAGCTGTATGAGGGTGCTCAGCGCCTTCGTAAACGAATAATTTTTTGAACATTGCACGTCCTAATTTATTTTTAGGTAACATGCCTTTAACAGCATTTTCTACCATTGCAATAGGCTTCTTTTTGTTCAAATCCTTAGCAACAATGGTTTTTTGTCCACCTGGATACCCTGTGTATCTCATGTAGATTTTTTGATCCCACTTGTTTCCTGTTAAATGGATTTTATCAGCGTTTAAAACAATTACGTGGTCACCTGCATCGAAATGCGGAGTATACGTTGCCTTGTGCTTGCCTTTAAGGATAGTTGCAATCTCTGTTGACATTCTACCTAAGGTTTTGTCTGTTGCATCAACCACGAACCACTCTCTTGTGTGTGTTTGTGCGTTTTCAAACTTAGTTTTGTAACTTAATGTATTCACGACTTTAATTTTCTTTTGTTATAAGTTGTTGATTTTCAATAGAATTTTCGCCCTAAAGCGCTTACTTCATGTAAAAATCGGATTGCAAAGATAAATCTTAAATAGTTTATAAACAATACTTGTTTTGAATTATTTTTCTCAACCCTTATAAGTAGTTGATAATCAGTGTTAATTTCGCGATTACTGTAATTATGTGTAGTGGAGAACTTGCTTTAGAAGGATTAAACCGACAAGGGAAAAAGGTAAAATTAAGCCCGGAAGTAATTGTTTCGTTCGATAATAAGGCACGGGCACTTCGAATAAGCTTACAAAAAAGTGGATTTATTTTCAATTTCTTTTGAAGGCGGGCAACTCTTTTTCAGCAATCTATGTTTAAAAGTAGTTATTTACTTTTACTTTTGTAGTCCATTAAAAAATACAAGTTCATGTCAAAATACGATGTTGCTATTATAGGTTCTGGTCCAGGTGGTTATGTGGCCGCTATTCGATTTGCTCAATTAGGTTTTAAAACGGCCATTATTGAAAAGTACCCTACTTTAGGAGGTACTTGTTTAAATGTAGGTTGTATTCCAAGTAAAGCTTTATTAGATAGTTCTGAGCATTTTCATAAAATGAATCACGAATTTGCAGAACACGGTATTCATGTAAGTGGGGCGAAATTAGACTTTACAAAAATGATAGCCCGCAAGCAAAATGTAGTTGATGTGACTTGTGATGGCGTTGCTTTTCTGATGAAGAAAAATAAAATTGATGTCCTTACGGGAACGGGGTCTTTCAAAGACAAGAACACAATCTTAATTAATGGAAAAGATGAAATTAAAGCAGATAAGGTAATTATTGCAACGGGCTCTAAGCCTGTCAATTTACCCTTCGCTAAAATTGATAAAGACAGGGTCATTACCTCTACAGAGGCTTTAAAATTAAAAGAAGTTCCTAAACACCTTGTAATCATCGGTGGCGGTATTATTGCTTTGGAAATGGGTTCAGTGTACTTAAGGTTAGGGAGCGAAGTAACGGTGATTGAATATGAAGACAGATTGACACCAGGAATGGACGGTGATATTAGTAAAGAATTGAAAAGAGTGTTTAGTAAACAAGGCATGAAATTCCAATTGAGCACGAAGGTTAACGACGTGAGTGTGAAAGGCAAAACGGTAACCGTAAAAGCAGAAAACAAAAAAGGGGAAGCGATAGAATTTCAAGGGGACTATTGTTTAGTGGCCGTTGGAAGAAAACCGTATACCGAAGGTTTGGGTCTAGAAAAAGTTGGTGTAAAAATGGACGATAGAGGGCGCATTGAAACCGACGGACAATTGCAAACGAGCGTTGCAGGGATATACGCTATTGGCGATGTGGTGAAAGGCGCTATGTTGGCCCATAAAGCCGAAGAAGAAGGCGTCTTTGTTGCAGAAGTTATCGCTGGACAAAAACCGCATATTCACTACAACTTAATTCCAGGTGTTTGCTACACGTGGCCAGAAGCTTCAGGCGTTGGTGCAACGGAAGAAGAATTAAAAGAAGCAAAAGTTGAATACAAGGCGGGCAAATTCCCTTTCAAAGCTTTGGGAAGAGCAAGAGCAAGTATGGACACCGATGGGTTTGTTAAAATTTTAGCGGATAAAAAAACGGATGAAATTTTAGGGGTACACATCGTTGGCGCTAGAGCAGCCGACTTAATTATGGAAGCCGTGGTAGCGATGGAGTTCAGAGCAAGTGCTGAAGATATTTCTAGAATGAGTCACCCGCATCCAACCTACAGTGAAGCTTTTAAAGAAGCTTGTATGGCGGCTACAGATGACCGAGCAATACACGTTTGATAGAACGTCACGCCTTTGGCGTGACTGATAGACCGCTCCTTCGGAGCTGTTAGATGTGAGACCGCTGCGCTGTTAGACTAAAATAAAATCAAGCTGACAGGTTGATTTTACGAGAAACTATACCTCAGCAGGGTCTCTCCAACGGAGGACCCTGCTGATTTTTTAAATAGAAAGTTATGAGATTACATCGAGTATTAATTATTGGCTTGCGCCAGGCGCTAAGCGAGGCTTTGTTTGGCGACAAATATGCCGACAAAGTCATTGAAAAAGAGCTGAAAGCAAATAAGAAATGGGGCAGTAAGGACCGCGCTTTTGTGGCGGAATCTTTTTATGATATTATAAGATGGAAAAGGAAATTAGAATTTTATATGGGTGAAGACATTCGCAAGAACAACCTCTACAATTTAATCCTAACTTACCTTCTATTAAACCACTATGAAATTCCGAGCTTTGACGAGTTTAAAGGCATGGATTTTAAAAAAACAACGGATCGGTTTGAACTTGAAATTGACAATCCCGCCATTGCGCAATCTGTGCCGGATTGGTTGTATGAATTGATTCAAAAAAACTACCCCGAACAAGTAGATGCTATTTTAACCGCCTTGAATGAACAAGCGCAAGTTTACATCCGAGTAAATACTTTAAAAACGACTACGGAAGACTTGATGACTGCTTTAAAAGCGGAAGGAATTGAAGTGGAACGAATAGAAGGTCATGACAACACCTTAGTCCTAGCAGAACGTAAAAATGTATTCAGAACCGGCGCTTTTCAAGATGGTTGGTTTGAGGTGCAGGACTTGTCTTCGCAACTCGTTGCCGAAGCTTTGGACCCACAACCAGGCACCCGAGTTTTTGACGTATGTGCAGGAGCTGGAGGAAAGACTTTACATATAGCTTCTTTAATGCAAAACAAAGGACAGATTATTGCCTTGGATTTGTATGAGTGGAAGTTGAAGGAGTTGAAGCGAAGAGCAAAAAGAGCGGGAGCGCACAACATAGAAACGCGACCCATTATAGCGAAAACACTAAAGCGTTTAAAGGATAGCGCAGATAGCTTGCTTATAGATGCTCCTTGCAGCGGTTTAGGCGTTTTGAAAAGAAATCCAGACGCTAAGTGGAAATTAGATGCCGCTTTTATAGAACGCATCACTAAAGAGCAAGAAGAAATTTTACAAAACAACAGTAAGATTCTAAGAAAAGGCGGTAAAATGGTTTACGCTACATGTTCTATTCTTCCAGAGGAAAACGAGCAGCAAGTAGAAAAGTTCTTAGCCAACAATCCTGAATTTAGTTTGATAAAGCAAGAAACTTTATTGCCTAATTTGACTGGCAATGATGGGTTTTTTATTGCGGTGTTGGAGAGGAAGGCATAGGGCTTTATTGAAAATGTCCCTGTATTCATTCCATACACTTTGCGCTGGAGTTTTATTGGTTTTTTATTTTACTTTTAGCATTCGCCAAGACCCGTTTAGTCTAAAGTTTTACTCCTTATTATAAACCAACTTATTTAGGTACACTTTATCTGCCGTATAAGCTTTTAAAATGTAGACTCCTTTATTAAAATCTCCAATGTGTAATTGGCTAAATTTTTCATGCCAAGTTTGTACTCTTCTGCCTTGCATATCATAGATCTCTACATACTCCAAATCTGCCACATGTTCTAGGTTAATGAAGCTAGCTTTCGTTGGGTTGGGGTAAATATTCAAAGCCAATTCCTCACGCTCAAAAACACCCACGTTCTTATCATAAACTCTTATCACCGTATCTACTCCGCAAGCGTCAATCACATTTTCGTCGTAGTCAATTATAAAGACATTGGAAATTTTGAAAGGCATATCTCTATACCCTTGAGCAATAGGAATCACCACATCTTCCATGGTCCAAATGCCATCTAATAAAACCCCCCCACCGTTTCGGTTTAACTTGTCAATACCCACAACGCCCACATCCATTTTTCCTGCTGGAAAATCATCTATATTTTGTTGAATATAGTTCCCATCTTCGGTTCCAAACCAAGCATTTACTCCTTGTGTATTCATGGTGTTAGCTACCACAAAAGTGGAATCATATTCTATCGTAAAAGTGACGCCATAAACGTTCTGACTAGGAAGATTAGACAAGTCTAGGCCAATTTGAATACTAATTGGTTGATCTTCCTTTACTAAACTAGGGAACGACACGTACAAAGGAAAATCGCAGCTTGCATTTGTGCTTTTCTCACTGTAATGTGTGTAACTGTAATTTAAAGAAATCGCATTATAATCCACCGCGTTAATCTGTCCATCTCCATTAGAATCTGCGTGCTTTTGATCGACCCCATTGGTTAGCGCTATGTTCGAATTTACCGCTGCCTGCCCAATCCACTCATTAGAAATCTCAAACCTACCATTTGTCTGATTGTTATAAAACAATCCTATCGCCAACAAGTCTTGCATATCTACATCTTTGTCGTGATCCGTATCTCCTGGGTAGACCAAATCTGCCAATGGTTTTTGGAAAATAAGGTTGCTATACCTTTCAAGCGTTTGAACCTCGTAAACAGGACTAGCACTTAACAAATCAAAAGTACTTAGATAATATTGGGTACTAAGCCCCGAAAATTGCTCGCTTCTCGAAACTATAAGTTGTTGATTTGTCGAATCAATAACCATTGCGTTTCTGTCATAAAGAAAAGACGATGTAGCACAATTCGTGCATGACGGCAATGCGCCTAGATTTATTAAAGCTAAAGAGGTGGGTAATATACCGGCTAAAAAGTTTTGAGATACCCCATTTTGCCCTAAAGCAAAAAGGCCTAACTGCGGGTGGGCCACCAAGTACATGAATTTACTATCGTAAAATTCAGTGTTTAAAATTTGCATATTGTTCGCATCAACCACATACATCACGGAACTATCGCCCCCTATGCCACCTGCTACATAAATTTGATCATTATAATAGACCATACTTACAAATGCTGTATCCAAAATGCCTGAAAGATTTTGAGCTACTCCAAAAGAGCCTCCATTTAAACCAAATTTCGACAAAAGACCCGTGTTAATATTAAATGCATACAATAAAGAATCCCCCTCTGGGTTTACACAGATATTCGATATGCCCGCTTGAAAAGTTGTTAAACCAAATCCACCTTGATAATCCGTACTGTAAATCTCGGGCAAGTTATAATTAGCTACCACACCAACCGTAAACTGAGCTGCCGCATCTAAATAATAAACCTTGTTATTTATTGTTCTATAAGCGTAAGCACCTCCTAGTTCAAAATTTAAACTAAACGTTTCAACTTCAACACTATTCCCCGTTTTTTGATCCAAAGCATCCAATGCTACTAACCCTGCAGTTGATTGTTTCAATCCAAACAAATGATGAATATGGTTGCCTGTTTGGGCGTGCAAGACACCTAACAATGCAAAGCTTATAATCATCAATTTCTTCATAGTATGCAATTTTACTTTGTAAACATAAAAATAAAAATTAGTATTAATTGTATCATTTTTAGTAATTTGTGACGTTTTCACAACACAAAAAAAATCATTAACTGCTATAAATCAATAGTTTAACGCTTGCTTTAAATAGAGTTTGTATATGCATAACAGTAAGTTAGTCCAATTGATCGCTTCTTTTAACGACAAAGAACTCAAAGATCTCGATAAATATTTGTTGTATCAAGTAGATACACAAGCTAATGTATATCAACTTTTTGAAGTCTTGAAGGGTGTTTATCCTGACTTTACTCATGATTCTCTAGGCAAACAAGCCGTCTTTAAAACACTCTTTGGAAAAGCGACTTATAAAGATGTCAAAGTAAGGGAACAAATGTCTGCACTTCGAAAGTTAATCGAAGGCTTTCTCATTAATATAGAACACACTAAAAACGATTATTACAATAATCTTGCATTGCTCAAACAATATCGGAAAAGGAATTTGGGAAACTTGTTTCAACAACAAGTGAAGAACTTGCAAGTTCTTATCGATGGAGATAATTACCTTAACACAGAAAACTATAGGCGAGAATATCTGCTTGCCGACGAAAAGAATAATTTCTTTGAGCAACAACAAAACATTGCCCATGATGATGCGATTAGTATCCGCAATGTAAACTTTGATAAGTTTTACTTCAGCTCCAAATTAAGAACGCTCTGCGAAATAGCCAATAGAGAGAAAATATTAAATGTTACTTTCAATAAATCTTTAGAAAAAGAAATTCTCGAAATTCTCGAGTCGAACAAAAAATTGTATCTAGATGTTCCTGCCATTCATTGTTACTATGAAATTTTTCAGTTGCTAAAAACAGAAAATGATACCGACCAATTTAACCATACGTTAAACACGCTCAATCGATATCAAAAGTCTTACACAGACCGAGAGTTAAAATCTATGTACGCCTACCTTTCCAATTATTGCATTCAACATGTCAACAAAGGTCACGCTGATTTTACTCCTATTCTATTCGAAATGCAAAAGCTTTTATTACAAAATAAAATTCTTTTAGAAGATGGCGCCCTATCGCATATCAGTTATCGAAACATTGTTGCCATTGCTATTAAATTAAATGAATACACTTGGGCCGAAAAGTTTATTGAAGATTATAAAAACACCCTTTCTGGGCTTCACAAAGAAAATGCGTACAATTTGAGTAAATCCAATTTGCTCTATGCGCAAGAAGATTACTCAGAAACCATTTATTTATTAAATCAAGTAGATTTTACTGATGTCTATTATGCTTGCACTGCAAAATTTACCCTTTTAAAAGCTTATTTTGCCTCTAGGGAATTTGATACCTTAGACTATTTCGTTTCTTCGTTTCAACTTTACTTGAAACGAAATAAGGACATCTCGGTCAACTTTAAAAAGAGTAGTGAAAATTTTTTAAAGCATTTTAAAAAATTATTGCTTATCCAAAAACAACTGGATTTTAAGGAAAAAGGGAAATTAGATAAGAAAACCAAAGATTTAATTCAAAAAATTACAGAAGAAAAAACAATGGCCAACAAATCTTGGTTACTTGAGGAGATTAGCAAAATTAAACTGTAAGCTGAATTGGGTATTAAAAAATCCCGGCGGACAGCAAACGGACACAACAATTTAAAAATAATTGTAATATATTAATTTTTTTTATTAAATTAGCACATCATGATCAATGAGAAGAAAAACGTAATTATTGCCGGTGCCGGTTTGGTTGGCTCACTTTGGGCTTGTTATATGGCCAAAAGAGGTCACAACGTGCATGTATTTGAACGAAGATCCGACATGAGAAAAGCTGAAATGTCGGCTGGACGCTCCATTAATCTTGCGATGAGTACGAGAGGTTGGAACGCTTTAGAAAAAATCGGCATGAAGGATGAATTACTGAAAATTGCCATTCCTATGCACGGGAGAATGATTCACCAAATGGACGGCACTATCGATTTTCAAGCTTATGGCAAAAAGGGGCAATCTATTTATTCAATATCAAGAGGAGACCTGAATATTGCCTTAATGAATAAAGCGGATGAAAGTGAGCACATTACCTTTCACTTTAACCAGCGAACAACAGAAATAAAAACAGCGGAAAAGACCGTCCACTTTATAAATGACGCTACGGGAACTGAAAGTTCAATAAGTTCAGATTTAATTTTTGGCGCTGATGGCTCTTTTTCTGCAGTGAGAGGTATCTTGCAAAAAACGCCAATGTTTAATTATTCCCAGCAATACTTGGAGCATGGTTATAAAGAATTGAGTATTCCACCCAATGCAGACGGGACGCATAGACTTGCAAAAAATGCTTTACATATTTGGCCAAGAAAAAGTTTTATGGTCATAGCGCTTCCAAATCTAGATGGAAGTTTTACCGTTACCTTGTTTTTACAATTTAAAGGCGCCGTGAGTTTTGAATATCTGAATACAGATGAAGAAATTACAACCTTCTTTAAAACTTACTTCCCCAGCGCCTTAGAACACATGCCTAATCTCCTTAGCGACTTTAAAAATAATCCAAGCGCTTCCTTGGTCACGGTGCGGTGCAAGCCTTGGCACTCTGCAGGGGTTTGTTTAATGGGCGATGCCGCCCACGCTATTGTTCCTTTTTACGGTCAAGGCATGAATGCCGGGTTTGAAGATTGTTTTATTCTAGATGAAATTATAGACCGACACAAACTAGATGATTGGGATGCAGTTTTCAATGAATATACAGATACGCATGCAGATAATGGTGCCGCCATTGCCGAATTGGCCTTAAGAAATTTTATAGAAATGCGCGATGCCACTTCAAACGACAGCTTTTTATTGAGAAAGAAATTAGAGTTGTACTTAATGGAACAATTTCCAGGTAAATACCTATCTCAATACCAAATGGTAACCTTTAGTAATATTGCGTACAAAACAGCACTAAAAAGAGGGGATATGCAGACGGCATACGCGGAATCTTTAATAGCCACCCATCCCAATCCTAAAGATTGGAGCAGTACTGCTTTCTTAGAAAAAGTAGCTGTTTGGTTAACCACGCACGCATAGATGAGTTACCTTTGGCAATATATTGAAGCCGATCCTCGACAGGTAGATGCCTTACAAAAGGCTTTAAACATAAATAAAACACTTTGCCAATTGTTGGTGCAAAGAGAAATCGTCGATTTTGAGGAAGCCAAAGCTTTTTTTAGGCCTTCATTAAGTGAATTGCATGCTCCCCTACTCATGAAAAATATGGATAAGGCAGTAGCTAGAATAAATCTGGCTGTTAAAAACAAGGAGCGCATTCTTTTTTATGGCGATTATGATGTGGATGGCACCACTTCTGTATCCCTTTGTTATTTATTTTTCAAACAGTTTTATTCGAACATTGACTTTTATATTCCTGATAGAACTAATGAAGGCTATGGCATTTCCTTCCTAGGCATTGACTACGCTCAAGAAACAAATTGCCCACTCGTTGTTGCCTTAGATTGTGGGATTAAAGCGGTGGACAAAATAGCTTATGCGAATGAGCGAAATATAGATTTTATTATTTGCGATCACCATACGCCGGGAGAAAAACTGCCTGAAGCACTCGCTATTCTAAATCCGAAACAAGCAGATTGTGGCTATCCCTATAAAGAGCTTTCTGGTTGTGGCATTGGCTTCAAATTGTGCCAAGCTTATGCCCAAAAGAACTTTATCAATGAAGAAACCCTATTCCATTTTTTGGATTTAGTTTGCATTAGTATAGCTTGTGACATCGTTCCGTTAACTGGCGAAAACAGAATCTTGGCGCGTTTTGGATTGGAACGATTAAACACTTCGCCGTCCGTTGGGGTGGCTAAAATGGTGGCTCTCCTCAAACTTTCTCACGAGTTCACCATAACGGATGTCGTCTTTAAAATTGGCCCAAGAATTAACGCCGCTGGAAGGATGGCGCATGCCAAAGCAGCTGTAGGTGTTTTGATTGGTGAAGAAGATGTGGCTTTATTGCAAAGCAACAATGAAGAACGGCAAAGCTTGGATAAGGAAATAACACGGAGTGCTTTAGACTACTTGGACAAGCTAGTTGACAACAAACTTGTAACGAATGTTGTTTTTGATGCTTCTTGGCATAAGGGGGTTGTAGGAATTGTAGCCTCAAGAATTATAGAAAGCCATTACAAGCCTACTGTAGTTCTTTGCGAAAGTAACGGGAACCTGACAGGTTCCGCTCGGTCTGTTAGTGGGTTTAATGTGTATGAGCCCTTAGATGCTTGCTCAGATTTAATGCTCAATTTTGGAGGACATGCCTACGCTGCAGGATTAACAATTGCACCTGAAAATTTAGAGCTTTTTAAAAAGAGATTTAATGAAGAGGTAGCGAAAAGAATCTTGCCGGACCAGTTGATTCCAAAAATAAAAATCGACGCACTTATTGAATTGGGCGACATCAATTATTCCTTCTTCAATATTCTGAAACAATTGGCTCCTTTTGGTCCGCTCAACATGCGTCCCGTTTTTGAGGCGCGCAATATAAAAGATACCGGCTATTCTAAAATTGTAGGAGAAAATCACTTGAAACTATCTTTAAAAGATAAAAAGGGAAATAGAATAAACGGAATTGCGTTTAACATGTCAGATAAATTATCTTTGTTGGAAGCGGGTGAAGTGGACCTCTGTTTTGTAATTGATGAAAACCATTGGAACAGCAAGACTAATCTAGAAATTACCGTTCGCGACATAAGAGCAAGTATAAATTAAAAATGAAGTTAAGAGCTGAAAAAATAGAAAAATCATACAAAAGTAGAACCGTAGTTAAAGAGGTTTCTTTTGAAGTGAACCAGGGGGAAGTCGTGGGCTTGCTGGGACCTAACGGTGCTGGAAAAACCACCTCCTTTTACATGGTCGTTGGCTTGGTGACTCCAGACAAAGGAAGGGTTTTTTTAGGCGAAGAAGAAATCACAGATTTGGCGATGTACAAAAGAGCCAAGCGAGGAATTGGTTATTTACCACAAGAAGCTTCTGTGTTTCGAGATTTGAGCGTAGAAGATAACATCATGGCTATCTTAGAATTTACTCCTCGTTCTAAAAGCGAACGAAAAGCGCGATTAGAAGAGCTCCTTAATGAGTTTGGTCTACAGCACGTGAGGAAAAGTAAAGGGAATGTATTAAGTGGCGGGGAGCGTAGACGAACCGAAATAGCTAGAGGCTTAGCCACCTCTCCGAAGTTTATTTTATTAGATGAGCCTTTTGCAGGCATTGACCCTATTGCCGTAGAGGATATCCAAAGAATTATCGTTAAATTAAAGCGGCAGAATATCGGTGTATTGATTACCGACCATAATGTACAAGAAACGCTGTCTATTACAGATAGAGCGTATTTATTGTTTGAAGGAAACATTATAAAGACCGGGACCGCAGAAGAACTTGCCGCTGACGAGCAAGTGCGGCGGGTATATCTCGGTGAAAATTTTGAACTTAAAAAATCGCAATTTCATGAAAAAAATTAGACTCATTTTCTTAAATCTACTCGCACTATTTATTGTTAGCGCTTGTACAATCAAGCAAACCATTAACTTCAATGAAGATATGAGTGGCAACAATGAAGTCCTTATCGATTACATTGGATTTATGGAGGAGATGGAGGAGATGGAAAGTCTTATGGGAGGCTCCTCTAGCATGGATAAAGACATGGGTTTAGAAGATTTAACCGTGGTATTTAAAGATGTCGAAGGGATAACAAATCTAAAAAATATTCAAAACACAAAAGAAGGGCTATTTGGTTTTTCCTTTGATTTTAAAGACACTAAAATTTTAGATGAGGCGATGACGAGCTTCCTAGGAGAAGAAGGAAGCAGCAAAGAGAAAGCAGCTAAATCTTATGTGCAAAAAAAGAAAAAATTAATCCTAAATTTCGATAACCAGGATTTGGGACATATGAAAGAATCGCTTGTAGCCCAGTCCATGATGATAGCCTCTATGGATTATTCCCTTACTGTTAACTTCCCTTTTAAAGTAACCAGTGTAGACAATAAAAACTACAGTTTATCCGCTGACAGAAAATCTATGACCGCAACTATTAGTTTAGAAGATTACCTCAATGGAAATAAAAGTCTATCCACGAAAGTAAAATGGTAGAATGTCAAACACCTTATTAAAAAAACCAGCCTTTGAAATAAAGGATTCTCTTTATGCCTATTTGCGCAATCATTCGCGAGCGATAAACTTGCCGATTAGTTATAGTGAATTGCTAAAGTTTTCTCAAGGTATTAACGTTTATGATCACAAAGGAAAGGACACGCTTTGGGAAACTGTTTTCTATGAACCTGCCTCAATATCAGAAATTAACGATAAGTTAAAACAAGTTTATGCCTTGTTAAAGTTAGATGGTGAAGGCAAAAGTTTACAGCATCTTTCTATTGACAAAGTGGACTATTGCACCTTTGGAAATTCAAAGCCTTTTCGAATTAAGATCATCAACAACATCAATGATAATTACGACTATTTCTATGTGAAACAAGCAGATGCATCTAGATTGTTTGGGTTGGAATTGGATGAGTTGCTGTCGCCCAATAGAGTGGTTTATTTAGTCTTTGAAAAGACCTTAATTGAAGAACACATTGTCGGCATTCCCGGCGATCAATTTATAGAAAACAATCTGAAAGAAGCTGGACATAACGAAGTGCGAATAGCCAAGGAGTTTATTAAGTTTAATGAGCGATGTTATCGAAGACTTTTAGGGGATATGCGCGCCTACAATTTTATAGTGGACATCACCCCTGATTTTGATCAAATTCAGTACCGCTTGCGCGCTATTGATTTTGACCAACAAAGTTATGAAGGTAAAAGAAGTTTTTATTTACCCTATTACTTTAAAGAGAATAGGCCTTATGTTGATTTTGGCATCAAACACTTGAGTCCAGAATCGGTGGAGCAATATCAGAAGGAAGAGAGATCCGCTATGGCTAGAAGAATCTACAACGATAAAACGAAACTTCAGGAATTGTTATTTAGTATGAAAGAACATCAATTGACTACTCCCGAAAAGTTCAAGCAGCTGCAAAAAGAATTGATGCAAAAAGAAAAAATTGCAGGCTTAGCTGAAAGTACTTCCATGGCAGATTTGGTATACTGCTTACTAAAGGACTTGTCAAAGTGAAAACCTTAATAGAAAAAATGGCACTATGGGTTCATTTTTAGGTAATACAAATTCCATAAACCCTCAAGAGCTAATTCTCTTTTTCTTTCACTCGAGAAACTTTGACCGTATTGGTTCTACCTTGCTGCGTCAAAGGCATACTTGCGGTATTCACTACCATATCCCCAATTTTCACGTGCTTATGTGTTTTTAAGATTTCAATCACGTCGTTAATGGTTTCATCTGTTCCCGAAAAACCCTCATAGTAGAATGCTCGAACACCCCAAAACAAATTCAAAGTTGGTAATAGCTTTTCGTTATCTGTGAAAATAAAGATTTGCGCCTTTGGTCGGCAACTCGAAATCATAAATGCCGTGTAGCCTGATCTCGTCATCCCCACGATTGCTTTTGCCCCTACTTCTTTGGAAATCTTACACGCATTATAACAAATGGCATCTGAGATGTAGGTTGGTGATTTAGGGTTTGCTTTAAGTGTTTTATCGTAAATAAGGGCTGATTTTTCAACGTTGGTTAAAATCCGTTGCATGGTTTGAATCACCCGCACAGGATAACTTCCCACTGAAGTCTCCCCACTCAACATTACCGCATCTGCACCATCTATAACGGCATTCGCCACATCATTGATTTCTGCTCTTGTTGCTATAGGATTGTCAATCATACTTTCCATCATTTGCGTAGCAACGATAACCGGTTTTGCGGCCTTAATACACTTTAAAATGATGCTTTTTTGAACTAATGGAACATGTTCCTGAGGAATTTCTACACCTAAATCCCCTCTAGCTATCATGATTGCATCTGTTGCTTCAATAATCTCATCGATATTTTTAACCGCTTCCGGTTTCTCAATTTTAGCTACAATCTTAGTATGGCTTCGTTTATCGCCTATAAGATCAGACATTTCTTCAATGTCTCTAGCCGACCTAACAAAGCTCAAAGCAATCCAATTAGCCCCTTGTTCTAGCGCAAATTGTAAATCCTCTTTATCTTTTGGTGTTAAAGCTGGTGTACTCAAGCTTGAATCGGGAAGATTTACGCCCTTCTTAGAGGTTAAAACTCCGCCATGAATTACTCTAGCCGTAATTATTTTATCATCTGTATTTAAAACGTACAACTCAATTCGTCCGTCATTTATTAAGATTCTATCTCTAGCTTTCACTTCTTTATACAATCCATCGTAACTAACATAGATTTGCTTCTCTGTAGAAACCGACTTTTTGTCTGTAATCTTAATCGTTGAGTTTGGTCGCAAAACAATTGAACCTTCCACAATTCCGACTCTAATTTTTGGACCTTGCATATCTGCTAAAATCGCAATATTCAAATTATAATCTTTGTTTACTTGCTTCACCATGTCGAAGCCCAGCTTGTGGTCGTCGTAAGTGCCGTGGGAGAAATTGAATCGAATAACGTCTACCCCAGCTTTAACAATTTCAAGAAAAACTTCCTTTGAACTAATTGCAGGGCCAAAAGTTGCGATCATTTTAGCCTTGTTTACGGGTATCTTCATTTCTTTCATATACGCAGTTGTTAAATATCTTTTTCAATTACCTTTTGATCCACCTTCTTCAAACTATCTAACACCATAGCTAATTGTATGTCGTCAATCGATTTGATTTTGTCAAAGAGAGAGCTTATATCTATGCTGTCTTCATCTATTGTTTTTACGATAAAAAGAAAGTCAAAGTTTTTATACGTCTTTATAAACACTTCTCCTTGTTGCTTGTTCTGCAACAAATAATACTCAAACTCACTCTTTTCATCCAAGAAGTAATAAAGCCCAAATTTTTTAGCTTGGTCTTTAGTTTTGTTGCTGGAAATTAAATCTTCTGTTTTTTCCAAATTTAAATGCAGCTCTTGATTGATAAAAAAAGACAATCTATAATCCTTCAAAACGCTAGCAATAGCAATTATGTAGTAATTTACCTTTGGTTGATATGTAATTTTCTGTGCCATGAAATCTCCCTGCAAATTAAGACTTTTGTTGATTGCAAACAAAAAATTGCGTTAATTGATAAAATAAACATTAAATTTGCATCTAATAACCAAACAAAAAAAAATGTCAAACGTTCAAGAAAAAATAACTAAAATTATAGTTGACAAACTAGGTGTAGAAGAATCTGAAGTTACGAGAGAAGCTAGCTTCACAAATGACTTAGGTGCAGATTCTTTAGATACAGTTGAATTAATCATGGAATTCGAAAAGGAATTTAACATTTCTATTCCAGATGAAAAAGCTGAAACTATTGCAACTGTAGGCGATGCTATAAAATATTTAGAAGAAAACGCATAAGCCAAAATCTTAAAATATGGAGCTTAAAAGAGTAGTAGTTACAGGTATTGGAGCTCTTACTCCAATTGGCAACAATCTTAATGATTATTGGAAAAATTTGATAATGGGAGTCAGCGGTGCTGCTCCCATTACTCATTTTGACACTAGTGAATTTAAGACAAAGTTTGCCTGTGAATTGAAGAATTTCGATATAGCGGAGCACTTAGATCGAAAAGAAATAAAGAGACTTGACCCCTTTTCTCAGTATGCCATGGTCGCATCTGAAGAAGCGATTAAAGATGCGGGGCTGTTTGAAAACGATAGTGTTGACAAAGATAGATTCGGCGTTATTTGGAGTAGTGGCATTGGTGGAATTAATGTTTTCCAAGAGGAAATTGGTGGTTTTTTTACAGGCAACGGCATTCCAAGGTTCAACCCTTTCTTTATTCCAAAAATGATTATTGACATTGCGCCAGGACACATTTCTATGCGTCATGGACTAAGAGGACCGAACTTCTCTGTTGTGTCAGCATGTGCTTCTTCCACAAATGCGTTGATAGATGCTTTCAATTACATTCGATTAGGAATGGCCGATATCTTTGTAGCTGGAGGATCAGAAGCCGCTATTTGTGAAGGTGGAATTGGGGGTTTTAACGCCATGAAAGCTTTATCAGAAAACAATGAAGAGTACGCTACAGCGTCTAGACCTTTCGACAGTTCTAGAAATGGTTTTGTGATGGGCGAAGGCGGTGCAGGTGTCATCTTAGAAGAATACGAACACGCAAAAGCAAGAGGTGCTAAAATATATGCCGAAATGATTGGTGGTGGCATGAGTGCCGATGCCTATCATTTAACCGCTCCACATCCTGAAGGTTTAGGCGCAATCAATGTCATGAAGAACGCCTTAAAAGACGCAGGTTTAAAACCTGAAGATGTAGATTACATTAACGTTCATGGCACTTCTACTCCCCTTGGAGATATTGCTGAAATCATAGCGGTTAAAGAGGTATTCAAAGAGCATGCTTATAAACTAAACATCTCTTCGACGAAATCTATGACAGGACACTTACTTGGTGCCGCGGGTGCCGTGGAAGCGGTGGCTTGTATTATGGCGATTAAAGAAGGTATTATTCCTCCAACAATCAACTTTAAACACCCAGATGAACATATTGATCAAAAATTAAACTTAACCTTAAATAAAGCCCAAAGAAGGGATGTTAATGTTGCCATAAGCAATACTTTTGGCTTTGGCGGACACAATGCTTCTGTAATTTTCAAAAAGCTTTAGTCCTTGAATTGGTTTAATAAAATATTAGGGTTGTTGTCCGACAAAGACAAGGACCCTTTTTTTGTGACCCTTTATGAGCTAACAGGAGTTCGTGCTAAAAACCTAAACTTATACCAATTAGCCTTCAAGCACAAATCCAAAAATTCAGAAAACAATGAGCGCTTGGAGTTTTTAGGAGATAGCGTATTAGATTCTGTTGTAAGTGAAATTATATACAAACACTTTCCTTCTAAAAATGAGGGAGACTTATCAAAATTACGTTCTAAACTGGTGAGTAGAAATATGCTTAATTACTTAGCCAGTAAATTAGGCTTACTACAGCACTTAAGTTATCGAGCCACACACACAACCGATGGGCTACAAAATAGCGAAGGAAACGCTCTTGAAGCACTAATTGGGGCCATCTATCTAGACCAAGGATATGCCCCTTGTCAAAAATTCATTCGTGTTAAATTAATCGAACCGCATATTGATTGGCAGCGATTAGAATCCAGCGTTGTAGATCATAAGAGTTTGTTGTATACTTACTGTCAAAAGGAAAATAAAACACTTCATTTCGTAGAACTCGCGGAAGACAAGAAAAATATAGAAAACCGATTTCACCTCGGCCTAGAGATTGACGGAACCCAAGTAGCAGAAGCAATAGGTAAGAGCAAAAAAATTGCAGAACAAAAAGTTGCTAAGATTTATTTAGAAGAAATTGGTGTGCTTTGAGCACGTGAGCAACCAGCTCCACTAATCCGCATTTTCATTAGCTTAAAAATGAAGTATTAAAATTATCTACTGCGCATTGTCGTCATCAGCGGAGCGTTAACGCTTTAGCTATCCCAAAGCTTAAAAGTGTCCTGCCACATAAAAATAAAGTGGCATTCCAATGGTGATATTAATAGGAAACGTAACGGCTAGTGCCATGGGTAAAAACAAACCTGGATTTGCTTTCGGGACAGTTATTTTCATCGCTGCAGGCACCGCAATATAAGAGGCACTAGCAGCTAAGATGCCTAGCATAAACCGATTCGAGATATCATCCGTTACCAAAGCACTGAGAGCTGTAAAAAGACAACCATTGAACAACGGAATTATAATAGCAAAGACCATGGGAAACCAACCAAATTCAAAAAAGGACTTCAATTTCTTTCCACTACTAATCCCCATATCTAAAAGGAAAATAGCTAGAAAACCTTTAAACAAATCGTTGGTAAAGGGTTTTATGCCCTCCGCTTGTTGCTCGCTGGCAAGATATCCAATGACTAGACTTCCTAGTATAAGCATCACACTACCATTTGTAAAAGAATGCCTCAATACCGTGCGTTTTTTAAACGTATTACTTTTGTCCTTGGCATAAATCGTAATCAAGAGCAAGCCAACAATAATTGCCGGTGATTCCATTAAAGCCATAATCGCAACCATGTGACCATGCAAACTCAAACTTTGTGTTTCTAAGTAGGAAGCGGCGGTTACAAAAGTCACTGCACTCACCGAGCCATAGGCCGCTGCTATTGCGCCTGCATCGTATAATTTCAGCTTTCTCTTCAATATAAAAAAAGTATACAAGGGAATAATCACCGAAATTCCCATTCCAAAGAGAATCGACCACATGATTTCAAAAGTAAACGTTTCATGAGACAACTCTTGGCCTCCCTTAAACCCGATGGCAAACAAGAGATAGATTGAAATAAATTTAGAAGAATTCTCTGGGATTTCTAAATCACTTTTTACATAAACGGAAAGAATGCCGAGAACGAAAAATAAGAGCGCTGGGTTCGTAAGGTTCTCAATAAGTAAATTTATCTGCATGGGTCCTTTTCGGAAGTTTTTTTAAGCTGAGCTAACTTATTTAAAAGCAATCAAGTAGTATTATCCTTGACTCAATTTGCCTTGAAGGTTGAGCTTAGTTTTCTTTTTATTTATTGTAATAATTACTTCGGACTGAATGCTTATCTCTTCGCTGCTATTGCCTATTTCCCTCATCATGGCAGTTATTAGCTTCTTACTTTCTTTGAGTTGAGGTAGCCTCTTTTGAGAATGGACATCCGGATGACCAAATCGCTCTTGAGAACTAAAATTCTTTAACTCATGAAAGTTAATTTTGCTCGAAAACAAATTCATTAAAACTTCTAAAGCCTCATCTGGAGTGAATTTCCCATCTACTAAACTTAATTTACTTTGCTTCTTCATAATTTTCTAGTTTTTTATTTTGATCTAAATTGTATCTAAAAATTGAGGTTCCCGTGAAGATGGCAAGCCCAGTAAATAACTGACTCAAGACTAAGTCGTCTGTTAGAATAGCCCCTACGAACAATACCACAATAGCTATGAGTCGAAGGATAAAGGTGGTTTTATTGAATTTCATATTAATAATTTTATTTATTGTCCTTGACCTAAAGAATAAGCCATTTTTCCGTCAAAACTATATAGGTTTTCAGTTTTGATTACATCCAAATTCGCTTGAAAAGCTCTTTGAAGCAAGCCCACGATATGTAAATGATCTACTTTAAAACCTTCTTGTAATTGGAAGCGACAACGCCAATGATCTGTGCAAAACGTTTCCTTAAATCCTTCCGGCCAAACTTTTATCCCCCTATTGGTAATCATTGTTAATTCCATTTCATCTTCTACTATACTTAGTAACCGTTCCGCTAGCTCATTCGCATTCTCGCCAGTCCAATGAATAAAAATATCTACCCCGTTTAAAACTTTAAGTTGTGGTGTCTTTCGAACATATTTAGGCAAGACTAACGCTCCGTTTCCTGTGAAAGAAGCAAGCTTCAACAAAGTGGGTCGCTGACCTAAATTAGCAATGACCGCATTTGCAAACTCACTTGTTCCTAGCTTTTCCTTACTGATTCCCTCTTGATAAATGTCAAAAGTGTGAAGCCCATCTTCCATCGTTTTCAACCATGCGTTTTGAATCTTCCAAGCTATATTCGATTGACCAAGGTGGTTTAGCATCATGACAGCTCCATTTAACAAACCCGAAGGATTCGCAATGTTTTGACCAGCAATAGTTGGTGCAGAACCGTGAATGGCTTCAAACATAGAACAAGTCTCCCCAATGTTCGAAGAACCGGCAAGTCCAACGGACCCAGCAATTTGAGCTGCAATATCGCTCACAACATCTCCATACAAATTAGGCGTAACAATCACGTCAAAAATTTCCGGTGTATCCGCCAATTTTGCCGCTCCTATGTCTATAATCCAATGTTCGTTTTCTATGTTGGGATATTCCTTTGCTACTTCTTCAAAAATTTCGCGAAACAATCCGTCTGTTTGCTTCATAATATTGTCTTTCGTGAAGCAAGTCACTTTTTTTCTACCTTGTTGTTTGGTATATTCAAAAGCATATCGAATGATTTTTTCGCAGCCTGGTCGACTGATTAACTTCAAGCACTGCACCACCTCATCCGTTTGCTGATGCTCAATACCAGCATATAAATCTTCTTCATTCTCTCGAACAATTACTAAATCGATTGTGGGGTGTTTTGTGGGAACAAAAGGGTAGTAACTTTTACAGGGTCTTACGTTGGCATACAAACCCAAAAACTTCCTAGTGCTCACATTTAAACTTTTGTAACCACCTCCCTGTGGTGTCGTGATTGGTGCTTTTAAAAACACCTTATTCCTTCTGATAATATCCCAAGATTCCTTAGAAATGCCAGAGGTATTCCCTGCCTTATAAACTTTCTCACCTACTTCTATTTCATCTATTTCCAATTTCGCTCCAGCTGCAAACAAAATTCTTAAGCATGCATCCATAATCTCGGGTCCTATCCCATCTCCTTTAGCCATTGTAATTCTGTCCATATCTATTCTTTTTGGTTTGGTGATGCAAAAGTGTACTGAAATATTCATAAATTTTTATTTATATTTGTAATGATAACCATAAAAATAATTTATGCATTATACCTTAAACCAATTACAGATATTCCTCAAAGTAGTTGAACTGCAGAGTGTTACAAAGGCGGCAGAAGTCTTACACCTCACGCAGCCAGCAGTATCAATACAACTGAAAAATTTTCAAGATCAATTTGAAATCCCTTTAACCGAAATCGTTGGGCGACGACTTTATGTTACCGATTTTGGGAAAGAAATAGCAGAAGCAGCAGACAACATCATTGAACAAGTTTATGCCATCAACTATAAAACACAAGCTTATAAAGGGCAACTTACTGGAAAACTCAAACTATCTATTGTATCAACAGGAAAATATGTGATGCCTTATTTCTTGGCAGACTTCATGAAGTTGCATTCTGGAATCGAATTGCAAATGGATGTCACCAACAAGAACAGTGTTATTCAAAGTTTAGAGAAAAATGAAGTAGATTTTGCTTTGGTTTCAATTCTCCCTGAACATCTCAACATTGAGCACTTCGACCTTTTGCCGAATAAGCTCTATTTGGTAGGTAAAAACCAGTTAAAATTAAAACGAGGAGCAAAGCTAAAAGAGATCTTTAATGATTTGCCTTTAATTTTCAGAGAACCCGGTTCCGGTACCCGTCAAACAATGACTCAATTTATAGAAAGTCAGGATCTCCAGGTATTGAAAAAAATGGAATTAACATCTAACGAAGCGGTTAAGCAAGCGGTACTTGCTGGCTTGGGCTATTCCATAATGCCCTTGATTGGAATCAAAAACGAACTGCAAAATAAAGAACTGCAAATCACCCCAATAAAAGGCTTGCCCATTACCACAAACTGGAGTTTAATTTGGCTAAAAGGAAAGAAGCATGCCCCCGTTTCAGTTTCCTTATTGAACTATATCAAAGCCGAAAAAGAGCGGATTATTAAGGAAAGGTTTGGTTGGGCGATTAACTGAGCAGGTCTGTATTTCGTAAGTTGTTTTTTTATTGCTTGAAAAGTCAACTAATTATGCTTGCCTAGCTGCTCAGTAGTTCGACATGTAGGTTTTAGTGAAAAGAAAAAAGATTTCTCGGTTTGAAAGACATGGCAACAAGATGAATTGGCGTTCAAGAAGCACACGTGACCACTACGATAAACACTTGCGCTAAATCGAATTTTAAAATTGTTGGTTATAAAACCAACAAAGACCCACCCAATTGGCTTATTCACAAATTGGCTCATCTGCTCATTGAGCTTACTTTCCTAAAACACTTCGAGCAATCAACTCTTTCATGATTTCATTCGTGCCAGCATAGATTCTTTGAACTCTACTGTCAGCCCAAGCCCGAGCAATATCGTATTCCCAAATGTAGCCATAGCCACCATGCAACTGAAGACCTTCCTCCGCAACTTTATATTGAAGATCTGTCAACCAATATTTGGCCATGGATGCCGTGGCCTGGTCTAGTTTTTTATCGTTGTGCAGTTCAACGCACTTGTCTAAGAAAACTCTTCCTATTTGAATTTCCGTTGCCAATTCTGCAATCTTAAACCGAGTGTTTTGAAACTTATCAATGGTGGTTCCAAAAGCTGCTCTTGACTTAATATATTCAACTGTTTTGGCTAAAGCATTTTCGGCTTGAGCGATTGCCCCTATGGCAACCACCAATCGTTCTTGGGCTAGCTCGGTCATTAAATATGTAAAGCCCATACCCTCTTCACCCAATAAACAATCCTTGGGTATTTTGACATTTTCAAAAAACAACTCACAAGTATCTTGTGCATGTAAACCTACTTTTTCAAATGGTTTACCTTTTGTAAACCCGGCTAAATTTGCATCTACATAAAACATACTAATTCCCTTTGCTCCTTTTGTTGGATCTGTTTTAGCAGCCACAACTGCGCCCCCACACAAGTAGCCATTCGTAATAAAGGTTTTGCTACCGTTTAATAAATAATGGTCGCCTTTGTCTTCAGCCGTAGCTCGCATGCCTTGCAAGTCGCTTCCCGCTCCCGGCTCTGTCATAGCAACAGCTAGAATGTTTTCACCACGAATACAAGATGGCACCACTCTTTCCAACAAACTCTCTTGTCCATAATGCAAAATATAGGGAAATACGATATCGCTGTGCAATGGATAGCCCACCGCAGGACCTGCGCACCCCGTTAAACCTAATTCTTCTGCAAATATAGTATTGTATCGGAAGTCGTGAAGATCTAAGCCCCCAAAACGCTCTGGAGCTTGCATGCAAAGGAAACCCGACTCCCCGAGCTTCAACCAGGACGCTTTGCTTACCATTTTATCTTTCTCCCATTGCGCATTATTTGGGGTAATTTCCTTAGCCAATAAATCTCGAACAGATTGTCTA
>Ga0209702_10002518_pt1 | contig 31714 bp, 30 predicted proteins | sample FRY01_FD_187210 | JGI IMG/M metagenome (GOLD analysis project Ga0209702, IMG submission 187210) | Freshwater microbial communities from Lake Fryxell liftoff mats and glacier meltwater in Antarctica - FRY-01 (SPAdes) (version 2) | ecosystem: Environmental > Aquatic > Freshwater > Ice > Glacier...
ATTATTTAGGACGCTATTAATAAATAATAGTTGCTTCATGCTTGAATCGTTAAAAGGATGAAATATAAAGTAAGTCTTAGAACCATGTTTCAATTTCTAAAGCCCTCACGACTACTTATTCTTTCCTTTTTTTCCAAAGTTCTTATCACCACGTGTTTTTGGCTTCTTGTACTTTTCCTCCATTACTTTTTTGTGAGAAACGCGGACATTTGTCTTTGAATTTTTTGCTGATTTTTTGTGGAATCCACTGGATTTCAACTTGAGTGGCTTACCAATATGAACCAAATCCATGTCTGGAGGACGCTCATCTGGTGTCATTTCTTTAGAAATCTTTACATCATCAGGGAACGGTAAAGTAGGGATTTCAAATTGCATTAATTCTTCTATTTGCTTTTTGAATGGCTCTTCCTTCTCAGTATAAAACAAAATAGAATTTCCTTCATGCTCTGCACGCCCTGTTCTACCAATTCGGTGCATATAATTCTCAGGGAAGATCGGTGTATCGAAGTTTACAACATGTGAAATTTTATCTAAATCGAGTCCACGTGCCATGATATCTGTGGCAATTAGAATACGATTCGAACCGTTATCAAAATCTCTGATTGCTTGTAAACGGAAATTCTGCGTTTTATTAGAATGGATAATGCCAATTTGATCGCCATAAACTGTTGTTAATGCGATAAACAATCGATCCGCACTGCGCTTGTGTGCCACAAAAACCAATACTTTATTGAAATCTTGATTATTGAGCAAACTAACCAATAAATTTACTTTCGTGTAAAAATTAACCACAGGATAACAAGTTTGCTGTATGTTTTCAAGAGGCGTTCCAGAAACAGCAATGGATATTTTTACAGGTGCTATGAAGGTTTCATCAATCATCACATCTACATAATCTGTCATTGTTGCCGAGAACATGATGTTTTGACGTGACTTCGGTAAAAGATCAAAAATATTTGTCAATTGCGTTCTGAAACCAAGATCTAACATCACATCCACTTCATCAATCACCAACTTTTTGATTGCTTTTAATTGTAGATCATTGCTTAATACCAAATCATATAAACGTCCTGGTGTTGCGACAATAATATCCGCACCAACTGAAACGGCTTTTCGTTGTGTATTAATATTCGCACCACCGTATATCGCTAAGGTCCGAACGGGCATGAATTGCGTAATTTTCTCTATATCAGCAACTATTTGAACCACCAACTCTCGTGTTGGAACCATAATAAGAATGCGTGGATGAATCTGTTTTGAAAAAGTATATTCTTCCAAAATAGGGAGCACATAAGCAAGTGTTTTACCTGTACCTGTTTGAGCAATTCCCACAACATCTTTACCTGCCAAAATAATCGAGAATGCAGCTTTTTGGATCGGTGTAGGTAGCGTAAAACCAACTTCATCTAGTCCGCGTTGCAATTGTTTAGAAAGTCTAAATGATTCAAATGTTTGCATATTCTGCTGTTTTATGCCCTAAATAAAGGGATTTTTCACTTCAAAGGATAATTTGAGTGAGTTGAAAATTAAAAAAGAGGGCGTGCCCCTCCCCTTTCTGAAGCCAAACCACGGGTCGGGCTTTTCATTGTATCTTTTGCAAAAAGCAAAAGGATGTCATTTCAATCCCTCACGCGACAAACGCTTGAGACCTTCAAATGAAATCCTTTTACACATATTATTATTACACTTTCTTAACCCGAACAGCATTCATTCCCTTCATACCACGTTCCACCTCGAACGTAACCATGTCGTTTTCTGCAATTTGGTCTGTACAGCCATTTGCATGGACAAATACATTTTCTTGTGTTGCTAAATCTTTGATAAATCCGTAACCTTTAGAATCATTAAAGAAAGTCACTTTACCTGATCTTTCCTTTTCTTCTGGCTCATCTTCACGCTTTGGAACGCCTAATTCGATGTTGCTTGCGATTACTTTTTTCTTCTTTGTTGGATCTGGCGGAGTATCAGTAATGTTTCCATATTCATCCACATAAGCCATCATACTATCTAAATCACCACCCGGCGAACTTGCCTTGCGCTCGTCCTTTTTAAGTAGTTTATCCTGACGCTTTTTAATACGTTTCTTTTCTTTTTCTTTTTTACTAAAGGTCTCTTGAGATTTTCCCATTCGTTATTTTACACTAATATTATTTTAAATCTGTTTTCCCTAAACAGTTGAGGGTCATAGAAATACTAAACGAAGGCTTGGAAAAAAACAATGCTCACTATTGATTCACCAGGTAATCTATTCAGTCGTTGCGATGACTTATTTCTGATATAATTTTCGTTCAGAACGGTGCAAATGTAATCAAAAGAATTGAAATTCGGTGTAATGGATTGGGTTAATTTTATTGGACACATGCTTTGGATTCTGGCAATCGAACAGATGCCTTGGAATTGAACACTCGAAGAGAGTCTATAAATTTGGGCACGTTAGAAACTGGTGAAAGGTATACTCCGAAGAGGGAATAATTATCTGCATGAAAATAGCTCAATTCGCCAGTATTAATGTATCGTAGGTGTTTTTGAAGAATAAATTTAAACAATCGAAGCGAGTATCCTCATTTATTCACAGTACCAGAATGTTAAGTAATTCATAACTCACAATTCATATCGGCAAACTAAAGGTAAACTTAGCTCAGTCATCGTAATTCATGATTTTATCCACCCTGCCCACTTGTCCATCTTCAAGTTTCACTTTAATGCCATGAGGGTGAAAAATTGAATTTGTAAGAATCGCTTTAACCGTTCCTTCGGTTAATTCACCGGTGCGTTGATCCTCTTTAAGGACAACTGCCACATCCATACCGATTTTAATCGACGAGCGCTGTGTTACTGGCATAAACAAAGATTAAATATTTGTGATTCGAAAAAAGTAACTCCTAATGCCAATTTACGGTAGCCTAATTACCTAAAGCCCATTCCTTCAAGGCTAAAACTTATTCCGTCTCAAAAGTCTTTTCCCAAGAATCATTCAATAAAGCCACAATTTTTCTAGCCATATTATTGAAGTAACGCTTTGTACGATAGCCACTCACCCAATTTACACCACGAATAGCATTCGTAAGGAAAATCTCATCTGCAGCTAATAAATTCTGAGGCAAAATATTGCATTCATACACTTTGATACCATTGTTGAGTGCCAAATTAATCACTTGCATTCGCATGGTTCCAGCCAAACACCCTTCCTCTAATCCAGGTGTATACAAAACGCCATTACTGACAACAAAAAGATTACAGCTAGAGCTTTCCAAAATCCCTCCGTTATCATTACTAATCAAAACATCATCTAAATTTCTTTCCGTAGCATTTATTGCCGCCATCACATAGATCAGACCGCTTTTGGTCTTGTAATTAGATAAGAAATTCTTCGTTTTCTTCATTTCTGCATACTGATCAATCTCCAAACCTTTCGAATTCAATTCAAAATTATTTGTGTCGTATGGGTATAATTCAATGAAAAATGAACACTCATTCGATTCAGGTTTATAAGTTCCACCTGTTACACGATCCAATGAAATTCGACACCTACCACCTTCTTTGATCTCCGATTTTTCACACAATTCAATTATCTTATCATAGAAAAATTGAGTAGAATAAAATCCTGCTGGCCGCATTTTAATTGCCTTTGCACCTTCTGTCAATCGATGAATATGATTATCTAAATTCAAAGGAACACCGTTCATTATTCGAATGCTTTCAAATACACCATCACCATACAAATACCCTCTATTTCCAGCGTGAATGGTGGGTGCATCGCTCGTTAAAATTGTTCCGTTGTTATTGATGTAAAGCATACTTTTACTATATAAAATGACCTATAAACTCCTTGCCTTTGTCAATATTAAGAATTAAAACGTAAACAATCCCTAAAACCGCCCCACCAATGTGTGCGTCATGCGCAATTCCACTGTTTCCTTTCTTGTGAGCGAAATATTCAAATGCCAAATAAATAGGTCCAAAGATGTATGCTGGAATTGGAATTGGAATAAACATCAACATCAATTCAATGTCTGGAGCCCAAATTATAGCAGCAAAAATCACCGCAGAAACAGCGCCAGAAGCACCAACTGATCGGTAGCTTGAGTCGTCTTGATGTCGAAGATAAGCAAATAGGTTCGCAAACAAACCACCTAACAAGTATATCGCAAGAAAGTGCAATTCACCAAGCAGAATTCCATAGGTCGCTTGCATGAAATATTCCAGAATTTCACCTAAGAAATACAATGAAAACATATTGAAAAGCAAGTGAGGTAAATCTGCATGAATCAATATATTTGAGATAAAACGGTAATATTCCTTATTGTGTTTAATTCTATAAGCTGAAAAATGAAGGGTATTAAAAACACGATCATCCTTCATAGCATGCAGAGAAATTAAGCTTGTGATAACAATTATGATGATTAGAACAGTAATGGTCATGAATTCAAAAAAAATATGTTAATTTGCGTTTTAATATCAACAAAAATACAACTTTCAACTCTTCTTTTATGCGTTTTTTATTTGGCTTTGTCTTGTTAGCTTCAATTTTAACAGCTTGTTCTACCTCAGTGGAAGAAGAAGTAGTTGATTTGTTGAATTCCAAGAAACTATCAACAAAAGAAAAAATTGAGCTTTGCCTTCAAGATGAATACGTTAGTGTATTAAGATTGAATGAAACTCAAAAAGAATGGTTGCGCAATTTATATAAAGACAGAAATTACAAAGCGCTTTGGATTAAAGATTCAACTTATACTACAGAAGGTGAAGAATTAAAGTTTGTACTTGACCGTTCAATGTGGCTCGGGATCCCAACAAATAGAATTCATTTCGCAGTAAATAAAGAAAAAAACATTATCATCGAAGAACTGATGTTGACCGCTCGAAGTGCAGTTGTCTTGCAGGACTTGAAATTTGGAATGATCGAAGATACTATCGCAAAATACAAACCGGCCCACCCTGTTGATCGCAAGATCTTTGACCAATTCACTAAAAATAAGGATGTTGTAAATTATACCTACTTCATGATGGAAAATAGCTGTCTGGATACGAATTATCGCTTTATGGCAAAACACCTCTATTCCTATTGCTCTAGTTATCCCATGGATGAGAAAGAATTTAAGATAAAGCCTATGAAAGAGGATTCAATCGCTGCTATTAGAGAAACAAAAAATGCACTCGAATCAAAAGGATATTTAAAGAAAGAAGCTACTGAAGAAGAGTTTAATGATGTCTTAAAAACATTTCAAGAACACAACGGATTAAAACCCGATGGAAAAATTGGCAAATACACGGTTCGAGCCTTAAACGAAAGTACCTATACGAAAGTATTGCGCGCTGGTTTGACCCTCGATAAATTACGCAGAAAAGAAAAATACCCCGAAAAATTTATTCAAATCAACCTGCCAGAATATTTACTGCGATTAGTGGTTAAAGACAGTCTAAAAAGTATTCATCATATCGTCATTGGAAAAGAAACGAACACAACTCCTCAGCTAAAGTCTAGAATTTATGAAGTTGTGGTCTATCCGTATTGGAATGTCCCCTATTCCATTATGAGCAAAGAGATTTTGCCTGCAGCTAAGAACAATGTCAATTATTTTGCGCGCAATAATTATAAAATTTATCGAAAGGATGTTGAAATTGATCCACACTCAGTAAATTGGAAAAAGATCAAAGAAAATTCCTTTCCATATAAAGTTATTCAGCAACCCGGGCCGAAAAACAGTTTAGGAATAATTAAATTTGAATTTCACAATAAATACAGTGTTTATGTGCACGATTCGCCTCAAAAGTCACTTTTCAAAACAGATGTTCGTTCTTATTCGCACGGATGCATGCGCTGCGAACGTCCAGTTGATTTAGGTAAATTATTACTGGATTACGATTCTGTAGGAAGAAAAGGAAATGCACTAATTGGTGATTCCTTGGACAGTCTTTTAACCATTGGAGAAAATTTTCCAATTCGCTTATTAAAGCCTGTTCCAATCTTTGTTGAATACCAAACAGTTTCCGCTGATAAGGATCGCATGATTTTTCACATCGATATCTACAAACGTGATGAAGAATATCTAAAAATTATGAAAGAATAAGACGATAGTTGTTAATTTTGGAAAAAATATAAGCTATGGCTCTTTTGATTTCTCCTTCAGTTCTTTCCTGTGACTTCGCAAATATTCAACGTGACGTTGAAATGATCAATAATTCGAGTGCAGATTGGTTTCATATCGATGTAATGGATGGCGTTTTTGTACCAAACATATCTTTTGGTTTCCCAGTGATTTCTGCCATTAAAAAACATGCGAAAAAGCCTCTTGATGTGCACTTAATGATCGCCAATCCAGACCAATATATCGAGGAATTCAAAAAAGCAGGTGCAGATATTTTAACCGTACATTACGAAGCTTGTCCTCACTTACACCGCACAATTCAAGCTATTAAAGCCGCTGGAATGAAAGCGGGTGTTGCATTGAATCCACATACTCCGGTTGACTTTCTTCAAGATGTTATCAGAGACTTGGACTTAGTATTGATCATGTCGGTTAATCCAGGTTTTGGAGGACAAAAATTTATTCAAAATGCGATATTAAAGGTTGAACAAGCAAAGAATTTAATTCACCGCTTTGGTTCACATGCACTCGTGGAAGTAGATGGCGGTGTAAATTTAGAAACTGGAGCAGAATTGGTTGAAGCTGGCGCTGATGTGCTAGTTGCAGGTAGTTTTGTGTTTGGGTCTGCTGATCCGAAAGCTACTATTGCTGAATTGAAAGCACTTTAATGATTAAAGCTTTTTTTCAGGATAAATTCGAATATGATTATAATGCAAATATTCAATGGCTTGAATGTGTTGTAAGTCAGGAATATAGCCTTAGTGACTTCACTAAAAAATCCATGTCTCACATTATCAATGTTCATCATATTTGGAACTGCCGTTTGCGTGGTATCAAACCTGAATCTGAAACGTGGGATATTCTTCCTATTGATTATTTTCAGCAATTTACACGGCAGAATTACCAAGAAACAGTTGACTATTTAGAAAAAATTGAATTAGGAGAGAAAATTAAGTACCACTCTTCGGAAGGAGTAAAGTTCTCCAAAAAAGATATTGATATTCTTTACCACATTCTCAATCACTCCAATTATCACCGTGCGCAAATTGCACTCGATTTGAAAAATATTGGTTTAAAAGCACCCAGTTTCAACTTTATCACCTATCGTTTGTGAGACTTACTGAGCTAAAAAGTAACAAATCAAGTTTAAATTCGTTTCTTTGAGTATGAAAAGTATTTTTCTCTTTCTTTTTATCTGTTTTTCACCTTCAGTTTTCGCTGCTGAAGATTCATTATTAGTGAATTTAGAAGTAAAACTAGTTGGCTTGCTCGATAATCTTCGCGCAGCACAATCTGATAATGAAAAGGAAATCGCGAATGCAGCCTTCAAAGAATCGATGCAACTTGCACTGAAACAAAAAGAAGCTTTCATCTACCCTTTCTCCAATTTAAAATCAGTCGGTTTTATAGATAGTCCTGATAAATTATTGCGCATAGTTAACTGGAATGTTGAACAAGATGACAATACACATAAATATTATTGTTTCCTCATGCGTTATGATGAACGTAAAAAGGAAGTCATCATTTCAGAATTAATTGACAATTCTTCTTTTATGCCTGCCCCTCAAAAAGAAGATGTACTAGAGGCCGATCAATGGTACGGTGCTTTGTACTACAAAATTATTCCAATTGAAAAGGGATCGAAAACGCTTTATACCATACTTGGCTGGGACGGCGCAACAAGTGCCAGTAATTTCAAATTAATAGATGTTTTGTATTTCACTGGTTCACAAGCCAAATTAGGAAGTCCAATCTTCAAAATGAAAGGCTCTACCGATAAACGCGTATTTTTCGAACATTCAGAGAAAACAACGATGTCTCTTCGTTATGAAGAACAATATAACAGAATCATCTTTGATCATTTATCTCCTGAATCTCCAGGATTAGAAGGTTTTTATTCTTTTTATGTGCCAGATTTGTCGTTGGATGCATTTATCCTTGAAGGCAATAAATGGATCTTTAAAGAAGATGTAATTGGAATAAATGATCCTGAAGACAATGATAAAGTGACTGTTTATACTATGAATGAAAAAGATGGTCACGTAGAGAAAAAAGAAATTAAAAATAGATGGGTAAGTCCTGATGATGCCAAGGCCCCTGCTGGAGGAATCGATCACAAAGCTGAAATGCCTGAAGGTGATCCAAAAGCTACAGAAAAATCTACTTCAAAGACAAAAGAGAAGAAAATTAAAGATAAGCGCGATCCTGGAGCAATGAATTCTACTTACGGTGGAATGAAAAAGAAAAAACGAATGAAAAGATAGTGACATTGCGCTTGCTTTATTAAATTGTTAATTATCATGTGAATATCTTCTGGCTATAAACACAACCAACACGTATACTTTTTCGTTTACTTTGAGAAAACTTCTATTTTATGAGTAAAAACATTTATTTAGTTCCCTACGATTTTTCCCCTGTCGGAGATTCAGCCTTACTGTATGCTATGCATTTAGGAAAGAAAGTAAAGACTGAAATCTTACTCCTCCACCTTGCGTCTTCAAGAGGTGAAGCGATGAAAGCGAGCATGAAAATGGATGATGTAATTGCAAAAACAGAAGTTCCCTACGGTGTAGAATTACGAAAAGTAGTGCGTGAAGGAAATATATTTGAAGATATCGGTAAGGTCGCAAAAAAAGAAGAAGTACAATTAATAATTATGGGTACCCATGGTGCCGTTGGAATGCAGCGAGTATTTGGAAGCAATGCCATGAAGGTTGTTACAAGTGCCGACACTCCATTTTTAATAGTTCAAAAAGATACCCCGCTAAATGATATTAAAAATATTGTTGTTCCCATAGATTTAACGAAAGAAAGTCTACAAATCATTAATAACGCAGGTGATATGGCAGCGATATTTGGCGCAACTGTTCACGTTATTGGCGAAAAGCAAAGTGATGATTTGTCAAGTCAACAAATGAAAAATAGAATCTTAATTGTCAAAAACCAATACGATGATCGTTCGGTTCCGAGTACTGTTGAATTCTTGCCAAAAGGCGGCTCGTACTCAAAGAAAATTCTTGAATACACAAAAACAAATTCAATCGATTTAATAGCAATAGCATATCATTCTGAGAGTTTATTACCGCAATTTGATACCTTTGCACAATCTCTGATTACCAATGATCAGAATTTACCGTGCATGGTGTTGAATTCGAAATTAGCATCTGCACTATATTTTTAGCAGATGAACCTCGGAACATACAACGAACTTACAATTCTTCGATTTACTAGTGTGGGCGCATATCTTGGCGATGATCAAGACAATGATGTCCTTCTTCCCAATAAATACTTGACTCCAGAAATGGAAATCGGCAACACGGTTATTGTTTTTTTATACAAAGACTCTGAAGATCGATTAGTGGGCACGACTGAAATACCTTATATTACCTTAAATGAATTTCGTTTTTTAAAAGTAAAGGAAGTGACTGCTTTCGGCGCTTTTATGGATTGGGGTTTAGAAAAGGATTTAATGGTGCCATTTAAGGAGCAAATGCTTAAACTTGAAGAAGGTCGTTATTATTTAACAACGCTTCAATTGGATGGCTCTACCGATCGTTTATTCGGATCTACGCGTGTAAATCGCTATTTAGAACCGTGTGATGATCAAGAAATTATTGGAGAAGAAGTCGATTTATTGATTTGTGACGACAGTGATTTGGGCGTAAATGTCATCGTTGAAGGAAAATACAGAGGATTAATCTACCATAACGATGTTAGTCGGCCAGTGAAGCGTGGTGACCATCAACCTGGATTTGTTTACAATGTGCGCGAAGATGGAAAGTTAGATGTTCGTTTTGAACGAGCTGATGTCAAAAAATTCGATGAAGCAACAGAGTTTTTGTTGGAAAAATTGAAAACAGAAAAAATAATTCATTTATCCGATAAGAGTGATCCGGACATCATCAGAGAGAAGTTACGCATGAGCAAAAAAATGTTCAAACAAGCCATTGGTAAATTGTATAAAGCTCGCTTGGTAAGACTTACCGAATCTTCGGTTGAATTAATTGAAAGTGTAAGCGCTAAATGAAGTCTTTTTTAATCGTTTTAAGCCTATTCTGCACTTTTTGCTATTCGTATAGCCAAACGGATACGATTAGATTATCAAATCACCTAAAAAAAATAACAGAGACGAGTGATTTTCGTCACTTTATGAATCCGCAAATTCTCGACCAAGTCGCAGCTTACATTAAAGCGGAACTCGAGATCTCTGCTGATTCGGTTTATTACCAAGAATTTACGGTGAACGGTACTGTCTATCGCAACGTTATTGCTTCTTATGGTGTAAAAAATGCCTCAACCATTGTTGTAGGAGCTCACTACGATGTGTGTGGTTTGCAAGATGGTGCTGATGATAATGGCAGCGGTACAGTTGGTTTATTAGAACTTGGGCGACAATTAAAGGGAAAAGAACTGAAGTATCGAATTGATTTAGTTGCTTTTACCTTAGAAGAACCACCTTTCTTTCGTACTGAAAATATGGGAAGTTATCACCATGCTGAAATGCTTCACCAAGAAAATCGCGCGATTCATGGGATGATTTCACTCGAAATGATTGGGTTTTTTAAAGATGAAAAGAAAACACAAGACTATCCAATTGGCTTATTGAAACTAGTTTATGGTAACCGTGGAGATTATATAACGCTCGTTAATAAGTTCGGAAAGGGGAAGTTCGCTAAGGGTTTTACGAAGAAATTTAAAAAAGAAGCGACTATCCGTACAAAACGATTTAATGGTCCTAAAGCGCTTCCTGGAGTTGATTTTTCAGATCATTTGAACTATTGGAAATTTGGATACAGCGCACTCATGGTTACTGATACAGCATTTTACCGAAACAAAAATTACCACCAACAAACAGATACTATTGAAACAATTGATTTTAAACGAATGGCTGATGTGGTCGATACTGTTTTGATGACTTTATTGAACATGAAATAAATTAAGCAATTTCCGTTTAAGGATATTCTGTATTTTTGATGACTCATGCCAGAAACTAAAGACCCAATTCCCGATTTGAGCTTGGTACTTCCTTGCTATAATCCACCTGAACAATGGGAACAAATTGTGGTGGCCTGTACCAAATCCATTGAAAATAAATTAGCCTTAACAATTGATTTGATTATCGTTAATGATGGTTCTACTAAAAATATACATCCTGAATCACACGCGTTTATTAAAGAAAACATTGTGAATGTTACTTTTTTAGAACAGAAAGAAAATACAGGTAAAGGTCAGGCCTTACGCACTGGTGTTAAGTTAGCGAAAGGAAAAACAATCATTTTTACCGATATTGATTTCCCATATACAGAGGACAGTTTCTTGAAAATTTTTGAAGGCTTGCAAAGCTATTCCGTTGCACTAGGTCATCGAAGTCGAGATTACTATGCCCATACCCCACTTTTTCGAAAAATGATATCGAAAACTTTACGTTTTGCACTTAAAGGCTTTTTACGCCTTCCAACTGATGACTCGCAATGTGGAATAAAGGGATTTAATCAAGAAGGAAAAAAAGTCTTTTTGGAAACTCAAATCAATCGCTTTTTGTTCGATTTAGAATTCATTAAACTTGTTGCTAAACGTAAATTGTCATCCACTAATATCGAGGTTGAATTGAAGCCTGGTGTGGTTTTTAGTAAAGTGAATTTGAAAATACTTGCGAAAGAATCATTCAATTTTATACGTATTTTGTTTAAAAGATAAAATTTAGAATTTAGATTGTTGAAACTAATAATATTCTATCTCGCCTCTCGCCTAAATACTCAACAATTCCTTAAATCTTATCGCTTGCCGTCGAGAAATTTCCACTTTTTCACCTTCACGTAATTCCACTTGCAATCCACCATTAAACCAGTTTTCAATGTTCGAAACCCAATTTAAATTGATTATGAATTTACGATTCGCACGGAAAAAATATTCAGGATCTAAGCGGTCTTCAAAACTATTTAGTGAGCGTAAAATCAAGGGTTTAAAATTGTCAAAATAGATTTTAACATAATTCCCTTCCGATTCCAACATCCGCACTTTGCTTAATTCAATGAACCAGCACTTTTCACCATCCTTAATAAAAACATGATCATTCAAAGTCAACTGACGATTTTTTCTACTCAAACTTTCCGATTGATTCGAAATAAAGTCATCCTCAGGTGTTGCTAATTTTGCAATCGCTTCCTTTAAACGATCTGGATCGACAGGCTTAAGAATGTAATCCAAAGCGTTTACCTCAAATGCTTTCAACGCAAACTCATCGTAGGCAGTAATGAAAATAACACGAGGAATTTCTTCCAACTGCTTTAGCATTTCAAAGCCAGTCATTCCGGGCATTGATACATCTAAAAATAATAAATCAGGCTTGTGTTCTTTAATTTTCTGAAGACCTTCCTCTCCATTTTTAGCCTCACCTATGATTTCAATCTCTAGATAATCCTTTAATAATAACTTTAGCTCCTCTCTTGCAAGTCGCTCATCTTCAATAATTAATGTCTTAAATGATTTCATGTATTAATTGTTAAATATCAATCGTTAAATATCAATCGTGCTATTACTTCTCCGTCGTTTTGATCAAGTTCGAATTCTGCTTTATCTTTAAATTGTAAATCCAAACGACGACGTGTATTTTGAATCCCTATTCCAGTATCAACTTCACCTCGCAATTCACCTGTATTGCTGACTTGTATAATTTTTCTGTGACCATCTTTTAAAGTGGAAATTGTAATCGTACCACCTTCAATCAAATTCGAAATACCATGCTTAATTGCATTCTCAGCTAACATTTGAAGCGCAAATGGTGGCACCATAAAATCATTCATCGAAGTATCTAATTCCCATTTCACATTCAGGCGTTCTTCAAAACGAATCTTTTCAAGTTCCAAGTAATTCGAAACCATATCCAATTCTTGATCTAAGCGAACTAAGTTTTCCTTGCCTAAAATCAATGACTGTCGCAATAGATTGGATAAAATGGTAACCGATTCTTTCGCTTTGGGTGGCTCAATTTCTATCAAAGCGCGAATGCTATTCAAGGAATTAAAAAGAAAATGAGGATTTAATTGAGAACGTAAATTTTTCAATTCTACTTCATTCCTGCTCGCTTCCAAGGTAATATTGTTTAATTCTTGCTTCTTCGATTTCTGAAAAAAGTGGAATGTAAAATAAATAGCATTCCAAAATAGAATTAGCACTAAAATCGCTAAAACATTGATAATAACGGATAGAACAGAGATTGTTTGCCATTCTTTAGTATCAATTAAAATAGATATAACGTTGGTGGTGAAAGAAATGAATAAGGAACAAATAAAAGAAGCAATAAGTATTCTTGGAATTAATGGAGCCGGTTTCATGTCCAACCAATCCAGTTTTATAAAAATAGAACGCATTAAATGAGAGCCAATAACAGCAAAAACTATCAATGCCCCAATATTTAAGATGAATGAGGTCGTGATTTTCTCTGGTCCGTCAGCATAGGCAGCGAGAAAAATCAAAGCAGCATACGATGTCCACCCTAATAGTTGTGCAAACCAATAAATTCCTCTTCCAATTTTCATAAAACAAATGTAAGAGGTATTGTCATTTATCGAACAACATTTGTATAACTGGAAAATGAACGTGTTTGTTGGATGTTTTTCGTTTTGGAATGTTTTTTGACCAACTTTGCACCGATGAAAATTTTAATACACATCTTTTTTATTGTTCCCTTTTTTAATTTAGCGCAAACATTTTCTACGGATAAGTTTGGTGCTTCTATTGGGTGTGTCGTAAATATCGGAACACACGTTACCTCTGTTGGACTTAAGTTTGATGCTTATTATACCGATTATTTTTATCAAATTAATGCTGGATCATCAATTCGCTTTAATGGAAAGAGCTATGGTGAACGAAAACAATTCATTGAAAACAGAAATAGTTTGGGGCTCATCTTATTGGCAGGTAAAAAAGAAGCTTTGCGCGATTTTCAACTTGATGGTTTAATGCACAATACAGCGTATAACTATGGACTTGGCTACAATTACCTTTGGTATTTTGACAATGCCGGCACCTCTCAGCGATCTGGTGGATGGGCTGCTCACATTAAAAATGTTAGTGTACTTTTTGAAAACGATGTTTTTGGTGGACAAGCAAAAGACCGCTTCCGTACTGGACATCTCGCCTTAAGCTACAAAATGACCGATTTTAAATTTTCTACTGGGATTCTACTGTGGACAGGTGAAACAGCCAATTCTACTTGGCAAAAAATTTCCTTAGAAAATTGTCCAAGTGGATTTAGAGTTTTGGAAGACCTCCCCTATGGAAAAACAAGTCATGGTATTTTGTATGGAGGCTTCAATGCGCGCTTACCTTTCGGTCAAATTGTTAATGCACGAATTGGAATTGATAGTGAGCAAATTCGTCATGGTATTCAAAACAGATTTACACACGATTTGATTTTCTTACCGAAAAAAGTAGAACGGAATACTCCACATTACCCGCGATTAGACGATTCAGGTTGCCCAGTTTTCATTAAAGATAGTATTCGAAATCCACGTTTATTTCTGCAATTCAGCATGAATGAAAATTGGTCGAATTAATCAAATTTTATCACTTAAATCTTTATCTTTTCTAACCCGCCAAATAACCGCGTCCAAATAATAATGGTGCAATACCATCGAAATAAAAAAGATAGCTACTGCATTGCGAATAAAATAGATGGAATCATTTACATTGTCCATAGGCATATACCTTACTCCTGTTCTCAATCCTTCAAAAACCAGCGCATAAACGATAGAAATAATCAAAAGCAATGCAAATCGCTCGCTTAATTTTTTTGCCCATCCAAAATCCACTTTCGCGTTAGAATAATACTTTTTATTGAAGAAGTGAACAAATGCTAAATATTGAATATTATGTGGAATCGTTATAGCCATTACTAACAAATATTTCTGTTCTACGGGAATTAATAATATCCCAAAGTAAAGTGCCAAAGACGAAATTAAAACTGCCCATTTTCCAGTGTTGAATTTACCTAATTGGACTGCTTTTGAGATACTCATTATGCTTGAAAGGACAAAAATTAAAATTAGCACAAAGAGAATCACTGTCAAAATTGAATTTGCGCCATTCTTAGAAATTAACTGAATTAATAAAAAGGCAGCTGTAAAAAGAAATCCAATATTGCGACTTACATATTTGTATTGTGGAATAACTTTTACAGCGAATCCAATAAACAGAAATATGCCAGCAATCACTAAACAAGCAATACTGATTTCTTTCCATGTGTTCATTACATAACTATATTCCGTCGCAGTTGGAGCAAATGCGGCTTGTTCTCCTGCAAACCATATTGGATATAGTAGAGAAACGATTACAAATGGAATAAAAGAACCCGAAATCAACATCAATTTATCCCAGCGATCAGATCCATCTTCAGGCTCCTTCATTTTTTTCTTATAAATCGCTATAAAACCCCAATTTTGTTTTATTAAGTGATAAAAACCGAGTATAAAAGTCATTCGTGCGGCGAAAGAAAGAACAATTTGACTTTTATATGCAGCGAATTCTCCAGTGCTCAAAGCAAAAAAGAACAATAGGGGAATTAAAATAATCGCTAACCAGCTTGTGTAGAACCATTTTTTGTTTATTGACATGAAGTGTTTATCGAAAAGTGTCCGGGTATAAGTAGAAAACAAGTGACGGACATCAAAAAGTACCGAATAGCATATTAATACAATAAGTAAGGCGATTTCCTCTGTGAAGTGAAGTTTTATGAGGGAGAAATACAATCCAACTAAAATGAAGCCTGCAACTGGACTAAGTATGATAAAAGCCCAATCTTTTCGCGAAGTGGAGAGAATTGATTCCATATGTTTAAAAGTTAGATGAAGGTAAATTTAAAAATAAATGGATTAAAACCTCCAGGTGCTCGTTTCAACAAATTAACACTAACGGTTCATAATTATTAAAAAACGAATGCGGAAAGTAGGATTTATTCCGATGAATCTACTAACTTTGCGCCCCGTAGTTACAATTCTATTATTTCATGTCGAATTCAACAAAATATATCTTTGTAACCGGGGGAGTAACATCATCTCTTGGAAAAGGTATCATCTCCGCATCTTTAGCTAAATTGCTTCAAGCAAGAGGCTATTCCGCAACCATTCAAAAATTAGATCCATACATTAATATCGATCCAGGAACACTGAATCCTTATGAACATGGTGAATGTTTTGTGACAGATGATGGTGCTGAAACAGATTTAGATTTGGGACACTACGAGCGTTTCTTGAATGTGCCAACTTCTCAAGCCAATAACGTAACGACGGGTAGAATTTATCAATCTGTTATTGAAAAGGAACGTAAAGGTGAGTTTTTAGGAAAGACGGTTCAAGTAATTCCTCACATCACAGACGAAATCAAGCATCGGATTCAATTACTTGCAAAAACAGGTGACTATGATATTATTATCACCGAAATTGGTGGTACAGTTGGTGATATTGAATCGCTTCCATACGTTGAGGCCGTTCGTCAAATGCTATGGGAAAATGATAACGATTGTATAGTAATTCACTTGACGCTTGTTCCTTATCTTGCTGCGGCTGGTGAATTAAAAACAAAACCAACTCAACATTCAGTAAAGCAACTGTTGGAATTAGGCGTTCAGCCAGATATTTTATGCTGCCGAACAGAACATGAATTGGATTTAACCTTACGGAAGAAAATAGCTAAATTCTGTAATGTGAGCATGAACGCAGTGATTGAATCTCGTGATGCAGAAACAATTTACGATGTTCCTTTATTAATGCAAGCAGAAGAATTGGATAAGGTTGTTTTAGAAAAATTAGGATTGCCTTCAAAATCAATTCCCAATTTAGATAATTGGAAAAATTTCTTAACACGATTAAAGCACCCAACAAAAGAGGTAAACATTGGCTTAGTTGGTAAATATGTTGAATTGAAAGACGCATACAAGTCAATCAGTGAGTCCTTTATTCATGCTGGTGTTGCGAACGAAGCGCGCGTCAATGTAAAATGGATTCATTCCGAAAAACTGACTGCGGCTAACATTAAAGAAGAATTAAAAGATTTGGATGGAATTTTAGTAGCACCCGGATTTGGATCACGTGGAATTTCAGGTAAAATTGAATCTGTTCGTTATGCGCGCGAAAACAAGGTTCCTTTCTTTGGAATTTGTTTAGGGATGCAATGTGCGGTTATTGAATTTGCGCGCCACGTGCTAGGTTACGAAGATGCGCATACTACCGAAATCGCTGAGGATTCAAAATATCCAGTAATTAGCATGATGGAAGAACAAAAATCCATATCTAATTTAGGCGGAACAATGCGTTTAGGGGCTTATAAATGTCAACTGAAACCAGAGTCTAAAGCAGCGATTGCATACAATACAGATTTAATTAGTGAGCGCCACCGCCATCGTTTTGAATTTAACAATGAATATTTAGCGGCCTTTGAAAAAGCTGGAATGATTTCAACGGGGAAAAATCCAGAAACAGGATTAGTTGAAATTATTGAGATAGATAATCATCCTTGGTTTGTAGGAGCGCAATTTCACCCAGAATACAAAAGTACGGTTGCGAAACCTCACCCATTATTCGTTGCTTTCATTGAAGCAGCAATTAAAAACAAAAAGAAATAATCAGAAATGGATAGAAACACCATCATTGGATTGGTATTAATCGGATCAATACTTTCCGTATTTACTATTTTTAATCAACCCTCAGCGGAAGAACAAGCAAAGCAACAAAAAGAGTTGGCGATGCAAAAAGAAGCCGATAAAAAGGATCAAACTGAAGATGCGAAAGATACTGCAGCAGAAAAAGATGAAGCAACAAAAACAACAAGTGTAGCGAGCACTTTGAAACCAAAATTAGACAAGAAAGGCGAACAAGTTATTTCTGATAAGGGTTTGGTGTATATCGATACGATTACTAAAAAAGAAATCATTGTTCCTGTTAAACTGAATAAAAATGTAGCGGAATCACCAGGACAAAAAGGTGAACTTATTCGACTTGAAAATGAAAAATTAATCGTTGATTTTTCGACGAAAGGTGGGAAAGTTGCAGCCGTTTACCTAAAAGGTTATAAATCCTACAAAGATTATGTGGATACAAATAACACGAATGATAAATTGTTGTTATTTGCTGATGGTGATGCTGTTAACCAATTAATTATTCCAATGAATGGAAAAACGATTCGCACAGGCGCTTACATTTTTGATGTGAAAAAACAAACAGCCGATCGTATTACTTTCAAATTGGAATTGGGTGATGGCAAAATCGTTGAACAATCATACAAGCTGAAGAAAGATGCATTCGATTTAGATTATAAAGTGCATATCGAAGGCTTTAGTAATGTTGTCAACGCAAAAAATATCCTTTTAAATTGGGATGTCGCCTATAAAAAAACAGAGCGTTTATATAGTGAGCAAAGACGTGTCTCGACTATTTGTATGAATTACAATGAAGCTGGATTAGACTATTTAAGTGAAATGGCTGACGACGACGCCGTTGCTGAAGAAAAAGTGGAATGGCTTGCTTACAAACAAAGCTACTTCTCCTCCATTTTAAAGCCTGAAAATGGTTTTGCGAAAGAAGGAACTTCATTTAAAGTTCGCAATTATAAAGAAGGTCATGAAAGAGCATGGTCACACCTGAAAAACTTCTCTTCGCAATTAAATTTGAATTTAAGTGATGCTGGTAACGCCACAGTTAATCTGAACTGGTTTTTCGGTCCAAATGATTACGAAACACTTAAATCTTATGGTAGCGGTTACGACGATATTTTGAATTTTGGCTGGGGATTATTCCGTTGGATCAATTTATACGCTGTACAACCTGTATTTACCTTCCTCGTAAACAAGGGAATTGGTCTTGGCTGGGCAATTTTGTTCCTGACCTTGATTTTGAAATTGGTATTAATGCCCATTCAGTGGAAAATGTATGTTTCTTCTGCTAAAATGCGCATCTTAAAACCACAAGTGGATGAACTAGGTGTCAAATATCCAGACAAGGCAGACGCTATGAAGAAACAAATGGAAATGATGACCTTGTATCGTGAATCTGGGGCTAGTCCATTAGCAGGTTGTGTGCCTATGTTGATTCAAATGCCAATTTTACTTGCTGTTTTCCGCTTCTTTCCTTCAGCATTTGAATTGCGTCAGAAATCATTCCTTTGGGCAGAAGATTTATCTTCTTATGATTCAATTTGGGATTATGGTGTTTACATTTGGCCATACGGCGATCACGTTTCATTGTTTACCTTGTTAATGGCTGGTACAACTTTGATTTATACGGTTATGAATAGTGGAAACATGCAACAACCGCAACAACCTGGTATGCCAAACATGAAAGTGATTATGTATATCTTCCCTATCATGATGATTTTCTTCTTCAACAACTACTCTTCTGGTTTATCATACTATTATTTCATCTCAACACTGATTTCTATCTTAATGATGTTGGCAATTAAGAAATTCTTCGTTGATGAAGAAAAGTTGAAATTAAAAATGGCGAATCGCAAAACAACAACTGCAGCAGCTGGTGGTAAAGAAAAAAAGAAATCGAAGTTTCAAGAGCGCTTAGAACAAATGCAAAAAGCGCAACAAGAAGCAATGAAAAATAAGAAATCTAAAAACTAGAGACAACCGAGTGTTCCGAGAGAAGCGCAGCGTATCGTCGGAATGTATCGAGGGGATCGAATACTTGAAACTAGAGACAACCGAGTGTTCCGACAGAAGCGCAGCGTATCGTCGGAATGTATCGAGGTTGGAACAAAGAAATAAAAATTACAAAAAAAAGTCCCGATTTGAATTCAAATCGGGACTTTTTTTTTGTAGTCACTTTTTTACAGCAAATCGCCATTGAGTACTTTCATTACAAAAATCATTTTTCCGTATCGTTCAAAAGATGTTCTGATTTCTTGTTGAATAGTTTCCATTACTAAGGTGTAATCTCCAGAAATGTGTGTGCTAGTAGCATTTACTTGAATATTCAAACCATCAACCTGTTTTAAACGATTAATGAAATCCAAAATTGGTGGTTCATAATCAGCATTCAAGGGGTAATTGCTTATTTCTACGGTTGCTTTCATGTTTTTTATTTTATTGGTTTTAACTCATTTATTGGTTCTGGTCTGCAGTAATTCAAACACTCCCTCATGCCCCATGCCTCCCACACAATCTCCGCCGACCGAGTGTCCGACGAAGGAGGATGTATCGAGGGCGCCTAACTCCCTACTCACTTGCGCTCAATCTTCTCGTACGAAGTCACAATTCCCTTAATTAGTGCAGAACTGAATCCGCTGTGTTCCATCTCATTTAATCCAACGATTGTACACCCCTTTGGAGTCGTAACTTTATCAATTTCTTCCTCAGGATGTGTTCCATTTTGAATTATTAATTCTGCTGCGCCTTTAATGGTTTGACTCACAATCTTCGTTGCTGTTTTTGCATCAAATCCAACTTCAATTCCACCTTGAATCATAGCACGCATAAATCGCAAAACATAAGCAATTCCACACGCACCGAGAATAGTAGCTGATTCCATTAATTTTTCATCAATAAACACCGTTTCACCCATAGTTGAAAACAAATCATCCACATTTTGCCGACGATTTAACGTGTCTCTATGTTCAGAGATCGCAGTGATTGACTCGTTTACTGAAGCAGCCGTATTCGGCATAGCTCTAAAAATATCGATCTCCACTCCTATCGCTTCTAACATTTCATCACAAGTAATGCTGCTTGCAACAGATACAATAGTGTGTTTTGAATTATCAAATAAATGAGCATGCTCTTTTAAAAAACTCACTACGTTATATGGTTTTAGGGCGATAATGATAATATCAGCATTCAGAATTAGTTCAGCATTAGAAATCGTAAAATGGGTATTGGGCAGATTTAATGCTTTCAGCACACTAATATCTCTCTTCGAAGCATAAACTTCCGTTGCTTCACTGTTTTTTCGTATACCATTCAACAATGAAAATCCAAGGTTCCCACATCCTACAATACCTATAGTCATTTTCTTTTTTGTGCAAAAATACAATTCTGTAATTTAAGATTTTGAACCATTTAAGTATATTTTTGTTAAATTCGTTTTGGGATATGAAACTAAAACAAGCATTGTTACTCTGTATTTTATTCGTTACCACTTCTTTAAGTGCTCATGACTATTTTTTTGCTTTTGCAGAAATGAAATATAATGAAGTTTCAGGACGAATAGAAGCTACTGTAACTGTTACTACTCACGATTATGAGCGTAGTATGCGTGAACGAGGAGTTTTAGATCAAGAAATTTCTAAATTGGCCGATAATGAGGAAGCATACGCTATTTTTCAGTCGGACATAAACAAGGGTTTTTCAATGATTGTTAATGGTAAGCAAATCATATTTAATCTTGAAGGAATTGAAGTGCAATTAACAGGTCTTACCAATTTTCATCTTTCTGCTGAAGTTCCTAGCTCCATTACAAAACTCGAGATGAACTTCAATCTACTCATGGAAACATTTATAGACCAACAAAATAAAATTACTTTCATTTATAGAAATTCTAAGACTTCTTATGAATTCTTACAGAATAAAAAAACACAAGAAATCGTACTCTCCAACGAAAAATAATTATGAAAAAAATCATTTTTTGCTCATTTGTAGCATGTATACCCTCACTTTTATTCTCTCAAAGTAAGTTTGCTCAATTAGATCAGGAGCTTCCAACTCCTAATGGCTACAGAACAGCTGGTGGCGCTCCTGGATCAGATTATTACCAACAAAAAGCAGATTACAAAATTGCCATTAGTATTGATGACAAAACGCAAATTTTAAGCGGTGAAGAAACAATTACCTACACTAATAATTCCCCGGACAAATTAGAGTATTTATGGTTACAACTTGACCAAAATGTCTATTCACTTGATTCTGATTCAAAATTGATAGAAGTTGAAAAGATGGAAGATTTCAAATCAATTGGGGATGTAAAGAAAAAGCTCTTTCATTATGATGGTGGATTTAAAGTGGAATCAATAACAACTACTTCCGGTCAAAAAATGAGCTATGCGATCAACAAAACAATGATGCGCATCAACCTCGACAAAGCATTAATGCCGAAAGGGAGTATTTCATTCAAAATTAAATGGTGGTACAATATCAATGATCGTATGGCTGTTGGTGGACGCTCTGGATATGAATATTTTGAAAAGGATGATAATTACTTATATACAATTGCTCAATTCTTTCCAAGAATGTGTGTTTACAACGATGTTGAAGGGTGGCAAAACAAACAATTCTTAGGGAAAGGTGAGTTTACCTTACCATTTGGTGATTATGAAGTTTCAATCACGGTTCCAAGTGACCATATCATAGGTGCAACGGGTGTACTTCAAAATCCAAATAACGTACTAACTGTTGAGCAAAAAAAGCGATTTGAACAAGCTAAAACTGCTGACAGCCCAGTTGTAATTGTCACTCAAGCGGAAGCAGAACAAAAGGAAAAGAATAAAGAAAAAGGAACAAAGACATGGACCTTTAAAGCGTCGAATGTGCGTGACTTTGCATTTGCGTCGTCTCGTAAATTTATTTGGGATGCAATGAATGTCAAGGTTGGAGCAAACAATGTCATGGCTATGTCTTATTATCCAAAAGAAGGAAATCCTTTGTGGGAGCGTTATTCAACTAAATTAGTCGCTCACACGATTAAAACGTATTCTAAATTTACGATTGACTATACTTATCCGGTCGCTATTTCTGTTCATTCAAAATGGATTGGAATGGAATATCCTATGATTTGTTTTAATGGAGGTCGACCAGAAGAAGATGGAACGTATTCAGAAGATACGAAATACGGCATGTGGGGAGTAATTATCCATGAAGTTGGACATAATTTCTTTCCAATGATTATCAATTCAGATGAGCGTCAATGGTCGTGGATGGATGAAGGATTAAATACTTTTGTTCAATACCTAACTGAACAAGAATGGGAAAGAGGCTATCCTTCACGTCGCGGTCCAGCGCACTTAATTGCAGACTATATGCGTGGAGATAAAAAGTATATCTCTCCTATTATGACAAATTCTGAATCTATTTTTCAATTCGGAAACAATGCGTATGGTAAACCGGCGACGGCTTTGAATATATTGCGCGAAACAATAATGGGAAGAGAATTATTCGATTATGCCTTTAAAATGTATTGTGAGCGATGGAAATTTAAACATCCAACACCTGCCGATTTTTTCAGAACAATGGAAGATGCTTCAGCAGTTGATCTGGATTGGTTCTGGAGAGGTTGGTTCTACGGTTCAGATAATGTAGACATTTCAATGGACAACGTTAAATGGTTCCAAATGAATACGATGAATCCTGAAATTGAAAATGCAATTAAAAAAAATCAATATGAAAACCGCGACAAAGGAATCAGTGAAATTCGTGATGTTGATGCAATCAAACAAACGGTCAATGAGGCTGATCCTGCAATCGATGATTTTTATGCGAAGCGCGATGTCTTTTTAGTTGATGCTTTGGATAAAAAGGAATATGAAGAATTTATGAATAAGTTGAGTACTGAAGACAAAAAGCTGCTAAATTCAAATAAGCAGTTTTATGAATTGTCTTTTACAAATAAAGGCGGATTGGTTATGCCACTGATTATTGAGGTAACGTATGTTGATAATACAACTCAAGTATTCCGTATTCCTGCAGAAATATGGAGAATGTATGAGTACAAAGTGTCAAAAGTGTTTATTTTAGATAAAGAAGCTAAATCATTCCGTTTAGATCCATTTCTTGAAACAGCTGACACAGATTTAAATAATAACAGTTGGCCTGCAAACGAAGAACCAACACGTTATGAGTTGTTTCAACAAAAGAAAATGAATGAAAACCCTATGCAGCGCCAAAAACGAGTAGAGGAAATTAAGAATTAGGCGATAGGTTCTAAGGATTAGACTTGAGGGATTTAGCTTTAGGCTCGAGGAATTAGGTTTGAGTATTTAGGGATTGAGTTTGAATGAATTATTTTGGTGCTATTCCTTGGGGAAAAAATTCAGCGGTAATCCCTATCTTTGCACATGCTTTTTCGCATTCAAATTTTCTTGCTTATTTGTTTCGCGCTAGTTCGATTTGTAACAATTAATGCTCAAACCCAGCAAGCTGCGAAAGGGAATCCATCCGTTATTTTTGCGCCCCATCCTGAACAAGTTTATGGATTTGACGCTTACACACATGAAGAATGGAAAAACAATTATGAAGAAATTAAAATTGAAGGTGATATTTCTTACCGAGTATCCAATAAATCTATAGGTGAACGAGAAGGTGATAAAGTTAATGCAATTTTTCTGGATTTCGATAAATTAGATAAACGTCAACTTCGTTTTTTAATCAATGATAGTATAGAATTTACTTCTTTATACCGATTGAATGACAGCACATTTACGCTACTCCTCCCCTTTTATGATAAGAATTACAGCATCACAGCTCGTTACAAAGACCAATTATTAGGTCAATTGAATGTGAAGCGTTTTTCTACCTTACAAGAGAAAATTGTTTTAGTAAACTTGACAGAAAATAAAATTGACAAGCAAAAACTAGCGAAATACCTAAAGAGTGTTTATGGGCAAGTCAATATTCAATTTGAAATTTTAACAACTTATAAATTCAAGGATTCGTTATTTAATACTACAACAGTATTTGTTAACCCCAGCTCACAACACGATCGATATACTCGCCAAATGCGTGCTTTGAGAGATGCTTTTTTCGATGCAAATCCGACTGCGTCAAAAAGTGCCTATTACATTTTCCTTATTCCAGAGTTCGTTAATCCTGCCATAAGGGGTTATATGGTAAAGAACAAGGCAATGGCTTTTGTCAGAAATGAAAAAGGCAAATCACCCTATCCTGCAATTGCTCGCCAACTGGCTGTTGGTATCGGTTTGTTAGATTATTCTTGGGAAAATGACGGACCCAAAAGAGGTTCAACGCAGAATTTAATGGATCTAAACGGTGGAATAGAATTAACATTGCTTCAATGGAATAGTTTGCGGCATCAGAGCAATACTTTTTCATTCTATGATGGTGATGAGGAGGTCGTTACGAATAATGGAATAGTCGCTTATTATTTCTGGAAGGAAAATAGTGATGGATTTATTGATCTGAAGAGTGAAAATCCCTTGAGCCTGATTCATCGACCTTATAAAAAGAACTATGTTTCCTATCATTTGAATATTCGAGATGCGCTTTTTGAAGTGATTTATGAATTTAAAGGGTATTTTATTACGTGGTGGCACATTTTAGCGTTTTCACTCATTTTTCTAAGTTATTTTATCGTTCGTTTTATTCAATGGTTAAAGCGAAGAAAAAAAGAAATAAAACTTGGTTTTTTCAAACTAAAATTCACCAAATACACACTTTTATTGATAGCCGTACTTCTTACAATTATCTCCTTTAGCTTCATCAGCTATCGACTTCAAAAAAATGAAGTAACCGCTGGATTAATTGCTGATTTTAAAGGTCATTCTTTGAAAAAAGTGAGTAATGAGATCTTGTATAACAAAAATTTAAAATTCAAAGAGGAAAAGAAATTAATGTCAGAAATCCTGATTAAAAAAGGATCAAACTGGTACATGAAGCGCCGCAAAAAGGTTTTATATTTCGATGTGTTTCTGAATGACAAGGGAGAATATGACCTATGCAAGTTCAAAGCCGATAGCGATAGCTTAATATTGGAGCAGCAGCAGTACCATGAAAAAGCTGAAAGTCATTATACTGTTTTCAATTTTCACACACACCCTGATTCAATTGTCACACAGAAAGCATATAATCATTTCGGAATTGAAATGAGCGATAAATTAAACGTTCAAGATGCCGCAAAACGCATTTTGCTCTTTGTGAATGGTTACCGTCCAACTTCAATTGGTCATTCCTTTGAAGACAACTTTGTTGACATCAAGAAAAAAGGTTTTGAGTTCCCGAATTCTTCCAATTTAATCTATAATTATGATCGTTATGATTATTGGCGACCTTGGCAGCAAATGGATGTGCGTTTTCAAGAGCGAATCAACCCAACTGAAGTTTATTACGCTGATGGACATCATTCGGTATCCACATCGAATCATGGCAGCTTATTAAATTTTAGTAAACTTTCTGCTCAATTCCCAAAGCGCTGTTCAAATCCTAAAAAACACACCTGTTTTTTCACTAAAATGAAATCAACTGGTATTTTTGGAGCGAAAAAAGTCCTTACTTATGACATGCTTCCTCAGGAATCGAATAAAAAGGGATTTGAATTACGGCGAGAAAAGGGACGAATTGCAGCTAAAAACTTATTGATGATGTGCAATGAAATCCCAAATAATTCATCAAACGACACTTTGTACATTGTTGCACACAGCATGGGTTACGCATATGCCTTGGGTATGATTGACGAGTTGAGGGGAAAGATATATTTTGGAGGATTTTACATTATTGCACCGGAAAACGCAGGACAAGGCTCCGTTAAACTAGAGGAATGGACAGAAATTTGGCAATATGGTAGCCGATGGAGCAAAAAAAGTAAAGATGCGCCCTGCTTGCAAGATGGCGTAGCTCCGCAAGCTTGCGCTGGAGGACTAAATGAAACCTACAGAAAATACATTCCAAATCAATTCTATAAGCGAAAGGGGTTCTTTGATTCACATTTCATTGGTTATTACACATGGATTTTTGATATTTCGGAAAAGCATAAAGGATTTGTTCATCAACGCTAATTGCGGACTTTTTTCAGGAAGGGACAAATTTAGTTCACCCCTTCAAACCTCCCGCCTGTCTCACAAACTCTTCCCGTGTTCTGCCCCATACGTCATAAGAATTGAACACAAGGATTCATAATATGCATTTAAATTTTTAATCGTTATTTCAGGCTTATCCTTGTCACGATCAAAAGTTGGGATTTCATCGATATATTTAACTAATTCTGGGTACTTTTTGTTGATCTTATTGATGACCTCGATAATTTTATCATCAATTTCTCTTTCTTGCTTATTAATTGCAGATTCGTTTTCCATTTTCATATTGTATTTGTGTATCGCAAGCTAAATGGCTTATGCTATAAAGATAAGGAGAATTTAGAGTTAAAATCCAAAGCCGACCGAGTGTTCCGACAGAAGCGCAGCGGATCGTCGGGATGTATCGAGGGCGGTGGCTAGAAGGTGTGAGTTAAAATCCAAAGCCGACCGAGTGTTCCGACAGAAGCGCAGCGAATCGTCGGGATATATCGATGGCGGTGGCAAGAAGTTTTCCTTTTAAAAAAGAATTTGTAATCATGTTCAAGCGAAAAAATTCAAATTCATTATTAACATCGTGCAGTTTTCTTTTTATATCCAATTCTACCCATTGCTATATTCTTTTCGATGTACTCTTTCGCCAATGGAACTTTACAAGCTGTTCCGAATGCATCGACTGAAACAGGTCCAATTTTTACAGCAGTTTCTTTCGCTTTTTCTGTTAAATATCTTATTGAGCATGCAGTTGAGATGACAAAATTATTCATCGTATACCGCACTCTATTTTGAGCTGAATGAATTTGATTACCTACCCTATCTAGTAAATCGCTAAATACTTGAAAATCCAACTCTTCATCTTTCATCACTGTTGCACAAGACGATAATGTTCCCCATCCCGCGGATGCGATTGTCTCTTCTTTCGAATTAATCCATTTGAGTCCCAATTCGATTCCAAAAGGTGTTTCAGAAGCAACCCATGGCACTGCATATTCACTTAAATATGACCAATAAGCTGTTTTCACCCATTCTTCCAATTGATCCTTCGTAATTTTCTTCTCATCCGCCATGAGTCCAGCCAAATACATTGCATCGGAATTCCCTGTTGCATAAAGTTCCAAGGATAATTGATGGTTCTTTTTTGTTTTCTTAAGAATTTTCTTCATTTCGCCCACCTTGACACCAAAAAATGGTTCTTTAGCACCGTGACGCATTAATGTTTTCTTCGTTTGCTCATCACTCAATAGTTCAAGTTCTTGCAGTACTTCGTTTAAGGTCATGTAATTAGAATTATGAGTTATGAATTAAGGTTCCTGCACTTACCGTAGGATGAATTAAGAGTTTATGATAATAGAAACTGTGATTAGAAGTGGAAATCGAATTATAATCAGTAAAATAATGAACGCAATAAGATAATAAAATTTTAGTGAACTGGAAAAATCTCCCATAATTTACATCATCGATAAAACCACCAATAAAAAAATAATACCTCCGAAAATGAGGACTAAATCAAGGTTTTTCTTTAGAAAAGATTGGTTTTCTTGTTCTACTTTTCTGACAGTTGAGCTTTCTTTGGTTGTTTCATTAAGAATTACTTTCTCAATTGGCTTCACAAGTGGTTTAGTTTCTTCCTTCTTTATATTTTTTTCTTGTTTATGAATGGAAATACGTTGAAAAAAGATCAATTCCCAATCCAATTCCTGGCCCTCACCTAGCATTAATTGGTCATTTGGATTCAATAAAGCTGGTTGATTCATCTTGATTCCATTGAGTTTTGTTCCTGAAAGTGTACTTAAATCGGTGTAAAAACAATTTCCTTGTGGATCAATATATACTTCTGCGTGAAAGCCCGCAATAGATGGATGAATCAAAACAATATCATTCTTTTCATTACTTCCAATCTTGTATATTCTCGACATCATAACTTTCTGCTTTCGTATTACAAATATCGGTTTTTAATTTATTCAATTCATATGAAAATGGAACTCTCATTTATTTACATAAAAAAGGGTCTCATTTTCATGAAACCCTTTTTATTGAAGTTGTATCGATTACTTAACTGTTACAGATAAGTTTACGTTTTGATTGTTTATCGATCCTTTGATGAAGTAAACTCCTGGATTGATATTTCCTATAGAAAATTCAATCACTAAATTACCATTCATGTGATTTTCAGTCGAAACTTTCTTACCAATCATATCAAAGAGTGTCAATTCGAACGTGTGAATTGATTCTGTAGATGAGATGCTGAATGATGCGCTCGCCGGATTTGGGTAGATTGTGTAAACAATACTGTTCATTTCATCAATAGATAAGCATCCATCAATTGTTATTGATGCCACCGCACTGTTTGCACAACCATTACCATCAACATAATCATATGTGATAGATGTTGAACCAACTCCAGCCAAAGAAGGATTAAAGTTTCCACTAGTAACTCCCGTTCCTGCATATGTTCCGCCAGCCGGAGAACCACCAGCCAATGAATAAGCTGCATCATATACGCATACCATTGTTGGGTTTAAGGTTAAACCGACTGTTGGCGCAGGATTTACAGTTAAAATTTGACTTGACATTGACTCACAAGAAGTTCCACCTCCGATTGTATAAGTAATCGTTTGAGTTCCGACTGAAGGGTCAAAATCAGCCCCTGTTACACCTGTCCCTGAATAAACACCACCTGCAGGTAAGCCACCTGATAATGCAAATGAAGCTTCATTGTCACAAACGCTATTGAACGTTGCAAGTGTCGCTGTTTGAGAAGGAATAACATTTATTGTAAATGAGCTTGCATCTGCACAACTATTACCGTCTGTGTATGAATAGGTAATTGTTTGTGTTCCAACACTTGGGTCAAAATCATTTCCAGTAATTCCTGTTCCTGAATAGTTTCCTCCTGCAGGTGAACCACCTGATAAAGCTACAATTCCATTATTTTCACAGGCATCAGCAACAGCTATATGAGTAACAGTTGGAGCTGTATTCACTAAAATAGAGGTCATAGCCATATCAGAACAATTGTTCACATCAATATATGTGTACGTTATTGTTTGCGTACCGACTGTTGGATTAAAATTAGCACCTGTTACACCTGTTCCAGAGTAAGTGCCTCCAGCTGGAGAGCCACCAGACAATGCTAATGTTCCTGCATTGCTGCACATATCTGCGAAGGTTCCTAGCCCAACTGTTGGTGCTAAGTTTACAACCATTGCATTTGAATTGGCATGTGTACATGCGTATATATCAACATAAGTATAAGTAATTGTCTGCGTTCCAACTGTCGGGTCAAATGTTGGACTTGTGACACCAGATCCTGAATAGCTACCTCCTGAAGGAAGCCCTTGAGTCAATGTATAAATTCCTGCGTTTGAGCATAAAGCCGGTAAACCATTTAAAGTTGTTGGGTTAGCAGGGCAAACAATTGTTATCGAATAACTTGATGAGGCAGAACATCCACTTGCGTCTGCTACTCCTACCGTAAAGTTAAAAGTACCAGTGGCTGTTGGGGTTCCTGAAATCATTCCATTTGTTGCTAATGTAAGACCAGTCGGTAAAGCCCCAGCAATAATACCAAATGTTGGCGAACCCAAACAACCCGTTTGAGTTAAAGTTGAAGCATAAGCTGTACCAGCTGTTCCACCTCCCAGCGCGCCTGGAGCAGTCATCGTGATAGCTGGACATACATAAGGCGTATAAATAAAGTTGTCTATTCCGATGTAATCAGAGTTTGCACCTGAAGGCCCACCACTTGTGACAAAATAGCGAAAAGCAAAACGTCCTGAAGTTGGCGCGGCAAGACCGCTTACTGTTATTGTATATTGAGTCCAAGTTGTTGGATAAGCCGACAAATTAAGTGCTGGATTAATTGTAAGCAATAAGGTTGTAAAATCACCTACTGCTGCTGATCCAGTTCCAACATTTGAACTTGCTCCATTCGTGCTCATTCGTACTTCGATACGATCAGCATACGCTGTTGGAGCATACGTTCTTGTGTGAAATTGTATTACATCACCGTTTTTTAAAGTACGATTTGGTGTAATTAACCAATTACTTATGGTGTTTGTACCTGTTGTATTATTGAAGTTTGCACCAATATAAGAAGCTGCTGCACCATTAAATGAATCAAAAGGTCCACCTCCAGCAACAGCTGTGCCTTGAAACCAATTCGTTGAACCAACGGGCACACTATTGTTTGTTTGTACCCATCCAGCGCCTGGCAGAGTTGTAATAACATCAAATCCCTCATTAATTGCTTGTGCATTCAAGTTTGATGAAAAAGTAGTAGTTATTAGTAAAACAGTAAATATTGAAGTAATTATTTTTTTCATGTCGTTTTGATTAAATGTTAGAATTTAATTTTGCTAATTCATTTATCAGTTCATTTTTAATTTCCTGATTTTTCTCAGTATTAATAGCAGATTCAAGTGCTAGGCTAAGTTTTTCCTTACTTTCGATTAATAAGTTTTGAAATTTTGCATTTTCTGCTCTTGAAGAACTTGCTGACTTTTTTAAATTTTCATTAGCGATTGCAAAATTTTCGCGTGCTTCATCCAATGATATCGGTGATAATAATTGAACTTGCGGATTGGAATTAGTTGTTTCAGACTGAGCTGAAGCATTCATAGAACCTAATAGAATTATAGGTAATATGAAAAAATAATTTGCTTTTTTCATGATAGTAGATTTAATTGTTTGCTAAATTAATGAATTTCAATGAAAAAGAAAAATTAACGATGTATTTAATAGAAATTAAAATGAGTCTTCTGAAACACTGAACTATAGTACTCCCCATCGTTAAGACAACATTTTCCTTTTCTTAGTTGTATCACCCAACCATTTTTGGTTTAAAATAGAGTTGGTCGGGCGGTATGCTTCCGATTTCTGTATGCCTTCTTTCT
>Ga0209702_10002523_pt1 | contig 31681 bp, 33 predicted proteins | sample FRY01_FD_187210 | JGI IMG/M metagenome (GOLD analysis project Ga0209702, IMG submission 187210) | Freshwater microbial communities from Lake Fryxell liftoff mats and glacier meltwater in Antarctica - FRY-01 (SPAdes) (version 2) | ecosystem: Environmental > Aquatic > Freshwater > Ice > Glacier...
AACTCTCGAACGGTCCATCACGACCCAGCTGTTTGCGATCCAACCGCCGCCACTGCCCACCATAAATGGTGTGGTGGGCAGTGGCTCCTTTATACCCCAGGAGCCGCGTTCAGGATAAGACAAGCTGATCGACCTGGACTGGACGGTGCCAAACTTCAGCACCCTCAGCCGCCGTCAGAAGGGCCTGAAGGTCAACATCCCCTACCGCCCTGCGGGTAGCAAGGCCCTTTGCACCTCTTGATCGACATCGCGCCGGTAAGCGCCACCGGTTCGAGCGAACCGGCGAGGGGGATCAAGGTCGAGGGCGAAGGTGAGTGGACTGAGGAGGATCAGAAAACAGTCCGGGTTTGAGCAATGGGCATTTGATCCGGGGGATCAAATGGCTTGCGAATGGTTTTCCCGACAAACGCGCAAGCATGGCGGCACGAAGCGGCGCGTTCGCCATGGTCGCTCGGACCAGTGGCGCGACGTGGCTCACGGCGCAAGATCCACATCGGAATCCACGAACAAACACTGGAAACCCGGGCTGCCGAGTTCACCACCAGCGACGTCGGCGATGTCGAGCCGGGAAGCGCCACCGGTTCGAGCGAACCGGCGAGGCATGCTACCCGAACCCCTCGACCAGATCCCACCCGAGCAGCAGATCGCCAGCGTCACCGCCGACGGTGCCTTCGACACCCGCAAGTGTCCGAGGCCATCGCGGCGCGCGGGGCCGCCGCCATCATACCGCCTCGTAAAAACGCAAAGCCGTAAAAGCCCTGCACGGCGGGGGCGATCGCACGAAACGAAGCTCTGCGCGCATCAAAACGCTTCGGTCGGACCATCTGGCGACGATGGAGCGGCTGCCACCGCAGAAGCCGCGTCGAAACCAGGATGCATTGTGTGAACCGAAGGTCCGCGAAGCGAACCTTCTGGGCCAACGCCTGAGCGCGAGGGACTTCGACCGTCAGGTCGCCGAGTTCCAGATCCGTGCCATTCGCGCGCTCTCTCGAACCGATGGCGTTCGACCGCTCATTCCTGAACGGCTTCACCGCGCTCGGAACACCCATCACTGAAACTGTGGGATAAGTCTGTCCAGGGAAAGGGAAACCCCGTCCATCAACTAATTTGTGCAACAGAGCCGCGGCAACCACTCCATCTCGCCTGCACCATGCGCCGCCTCGGCCAACTGGGTCGCATCAACCCGCACCCGGTGTGACAAACGGTCGGCCGAAGACGCAGATCATGTTGCGTACAATCAAATACTGCCCCAAAATCCGCTGAGCATAGTCGGCCCTGACACACTACCCCGTCACCTGACGCAGCGTCGCGCGCCTCAGGCGGAACTTGCCAATCCTTGGCCGCAAAAACAGTCAAAAATCGAGGTGCCTTATAATCAACCATACTATAAAGTCCGTCTCGGCGGTCGGTCTAGTCCGGATTCTTGACCCCAGGCGTGGCCCGGTCAGCGCGCTGCGTTCATCCGCTCGATATAGGTGCGCATCTCTTCGGCCTCGTGGCGCGCATCGCGCAGACCCTCCATCGCGGCGCGCAGTTCGGCCTCGGTCTGGGCGATCTGGTTCAACAGATCCGACTCGCGCGTTTCCATGTATATGATCGCCTGATCGCGCAATTCTTCGGCGTCGTGGAGCGATTGCGCGAGATTGTCCATTTCGGCCATATCGCCCCCTGCAACCCGGGTAAAGCGGTGCAACAACCAATAGGTGAACCAGCCGGTTGCGAAGGCCAGTAGCAGGATGATGGCGGTGGCGATAATGAATTCGGTACGGTTCATGGTGAAGCGTCAATGGGGCCATGATGCAGGCGGCGTCAAGACGTTACCGGCCGCAGTCCGGGTCAGCCCTCTTTGGCGGGGCGGGCTTGCGGTCGGATGGTGGGTTCGGTCGGGGCCAATGACGGGCCGGCACCATCTGCGGCATCGGGCGTGCCCGCAACTGGTGCGTTTGCGGAATCGGTTTGCGGGTCAGCCGCTGCGTTTGTGCCTGTGGCTGTGTCTGTGCCCGCGTCAACGGTTGCTTGCGCACCGGCTGGCGTGCCATTTGGCGCCGGGTCGGCGGCCATTCGACCAACGGGTTCGCTGATGTCCGGGGCGGCATCGGTGGTCTGCGTCCCGATCAGTGTCATCTCGATTCGCCGGTTCGCCTCACGGCCCACCTCGTCGCCATTGTCGGCGATCGGGCGGGTTTCGCCGTAACCTATGGCCTGCATGGCCGACACATCGACCTGCCGGCCCTGAAGGGCGACCAGAACCGCCTCGGCGCGGGCCTGACTGAGGGCGCGGTTGCCTTCTTCCGACCCCTGGCTGTCGGTATGCCCGGCAATTTCCATGGGAATCGCGGTGCAGTCTGTCAGCGCCGTAGCCAGCCCGTTCATCAGCATACCCGCGCTGCCGTCAATCTCGGAGGACCCCGGTTCGAAGGTGATCTTGCCGATGGTCAGCACGGCCTTCACCTGAGCCGCACATTCCTGCAGGGTCGGCAAGGCTGCCAGCGGATCGAGTTCTTCAAGATAGACGACATCGATCTTGAAGCTTTCGCCCTGTCCCAGTTTGCCTGACAGGATTTGCGCGATGCGACCGCGGGCAAGCTGCGAGCCGGTCAGGCCGGTCAGTTCGACCGTATCGGCGCGCACGGTGAGGCTGCCGCTGTCGATCTCGGCCAGTGCCGCGAGCCCGGCCAGAGCGCGCAGGGGCCAGCCATCGGGCAATTCGGGATCAAGCAGGGTCGCGACATAAACCTGATCCACCCCGAAGCGGGACTTGGCATAGCTTTCGACGGCGGTTTGCAGCCGGTCATCGGTCAGGCGGCCCCGGAGTGCGACGCGGCCCGTCTCGGGCGCGCGGGTGGCGGTGAATTCGGCCGGGCCTGCGGGGGCGGCACCCGTTTTCTCGGCAAGGCTGGCATCAAGCGAGAACAGGTCGGGCAACGCGCTGCGCAGTTCGCCCACCACGCGGTCGAAACTGGCCTGGGTGACGGCGGTGCCTGCCAGCAGCGTTACATCGGCGTCGGAAAAGGTGATGTTGGCATCGCCGAGTTCGGCCACGGCCTTGATCCCGGTTTCGGCTGCGCTGGCCCAGCTTGCGGTTGGCACGCCAAGTCCTATCGTGCAGTCAGATCGCCCGGTAACGCCCGCCGCCACACCGGCGGCAAGGATGCGGGACCGTGCCTGATCGCTGTCGGCCGAACACGCGTCGAACCGTGGGCCCTGGCCATCCATCACAAAGCGCACGGTAAAGGGCGTCAGGACCGGGCGCGGGGCAGAGATGTTGACGGTAACGGCCAGATCCTTGGGGCGCAGGCGCGAAAGCTCGGTTTCAAGCTGGCGTTTTTCGGCGGCGCTGGTGGCGATGGCGGTGATGGTGACCGCATCTGCCGCAACCGAGATCTTGGATCGTGGCAGCAGATCGAGTGCTGCAAGACCAAAGACGAAAGCGTTGTTCCAGCCCTCGGGCGCGGGGTATGCGGCGGTTTCCAGCATGTCGGACAGATCAGCCCCGGGTTGCAGGTTTTGCGCCTCGGCCATCAGGGTCGCCTCGGCCTCGCCTTCGGGAAGCAGGCCGATCAGCTGAATCCCGTCATCGTTGCGCAGCATTTCGACGGAAAAATGGGGGGCCTCGACACGGCTGGCCGGGGTGACCGCGAAGGCGTCCACCAACCGCGTGGAATCGACGATGCCGCCTGCAAGGTTGATCGCACGAAACCGCGCGACCTCGTTCGGGGCGGTGCCAGACAGAGTGACGCGCAACCCATCAGTCGCAACTTCGGCCCATGTATAGCCTTCGATCATCAGCTTCGATGTGATGGCAGAGGCAGAGCGTTTTTCGATTACCACCGCGGCACCCATCGCAATCAATGCGGACAGCAAGCCCGCAACCAAGAAGGCCGCAACGGCCAGCAGGCTTTGCGAGCGCAGGAATTTGAGCAAGGGGGTCACAGGCAACTTTCAAGACCGGGGGGCTGGCCCCCAGAGTTTGCATAAGGCCGGGCCGCGCGGGGATCAATCAAAGGCTGGCGGCGATGGCAAGAAACAGCGCAGCAATCAGGCCAGCGTCGCGATTGGAATGGAACACCCGCAGGCAGGATGCCGGATCGTCGATGTCCAGCCGTCCCATTTGCCATGTCATGTGCCAGCCGAACGCCCATGCGCCCGCCAGCCCCAGTCCCAGCGCAGCAAGGCTGTTTGCGGACGGGTTGACGGGCAGGGCTGCGGTCATCACCGCAAGCGCCATCAGGGTGGTCGTGGCGATCTGGAAGCCCAGCAGCCAGCGGCGGGTGTTGTTCCCGAAAAGACGCGCCGTCGATTTTACCCCGATCAGCGCGTCATCCTCGCGGTCCTGATGGGCATAGATCGTGTCGTAAAACAGCGTCCAGATGATGCCGGCACCATACATCAGGACGGCGGGAAGGGCCACATTTCCTGCATGGGCGGCATAGGCCAGCAGCGCACCCCAGTTGAACGCAAGTCCCAGAAACGCCTGCGGCCACCAGGTGAAGCGCTTGGCAAAGGGATAGACGGCGACCAGGGCCAGCGATCCGATCCCCAGGGCCACAGCGGTAAGGTTGAAGCTGAACAGGATCACTGCGGCGGCCAGTGCTTGCAGCGCCATCCAGATCAGGGCCGCGCGCACGGTGACTTGGCCTGCGGGCAGCGGGCGGCTGCGGGTGCGCGCCACGGCGGCGTCGATATGACGGTCGGTGATGTCGTTCCAGGTGCAGCCCGCGCCGCGCATGAGGAAGGCCCCAAGCCCGCAGCCGGTGACCAGCCACAGGTCCTGCGTGCGAAAGCCGTCCTGCAACGCGGCCAGCGCAATTCCCCACAGGCAGGGGATCAGCAACAGCCATGTTCCGATCGGTCGATCGGCGCGGCTGAGGCGCAGAAATGGCCGCGTGGCGGCGGGCGCGAATCGGTCGACCCAATTGCCGCGCGGGGCGTCTGAAACCGGCGTGTCGGACGGGTCGGCCTCTGGCATTCGGGGCAGCTTCTGCATAGGATTGCGTTCATGTCCGAGGCAAAGATCAGGCTCTATGTAGATCAGGCGCTGGCGGCGGGGCAACCCGTCACTGTCGGGCCGGATGCGGCGAATTACCTCTTCAACGTGATGCGGCTGTCGGTCGGGGCGCAAGTGGCGTTGTTCAACGGGCGGCACGGCGAATGGCGGGCGGTTGTGACGCAGGCGGGCAAGCGGGCCGGAGTGTTGACCTGCATACAGGCGCTGCGGGTGCAGGTGGTGCCTTGCGATCTGTGGCTGGTCTTTGCGCCGATCAAGAAGGTGCGGACCGATTTCATCGTTGAAAAGGCGGTGGAACTCGGCGTGTCGCGGATCGTTCCGGTGCAGACCCGGCACACCAATTCTGAACGCATCCGGCAGGACCGCTTGCAAGCCCATGCTGTCGAGGCGGCCGAACAGTGCGGTGCGACCTATGTCCCCGAAGTGGCCGATCTGGTGGGGCTGGACCGGATGTTGGCCAATTGGCCCGCAGAGCGGCGGATCATGTGGTGTGACGAGGCGTCGGCCGGGCCAGCCACGCCGCTGACGGGGGTTGGGCCTGCCGGGCCGTGGGCTGTGCTGATCGGACCGGAGGGAGGCTTTTCGGCGGAAGAACAGGCGCTGCTGCGCGGGATGGCCGGGGTGCAGGCGGTCAGCCTTGGCCCGCGGATCCTGCGTGCCGACACGGCGGCGGTGGCAGCCCTGGTGCTGTGGCAGACGGCTTTGGGGGATTGGCGATGAGCGATCCGCAATGAGGTTGGCCGGGCCACAGGATCGCGAGGCGCTGCTGGCCTTTCTGCAAGCCATGGAACCCAATCGATGTTCGCCATGATCAACTTGCTGGGTCTGGGTGCGCCGATGCCGGTCCGGGTGCCAGAGGCACGGGCGGGTGAAGGTTGTGTGTCGGGCATGGTCGGGGTGACCGAAGGCGGTACGGTGCTGCTGCAACGGCCGGGGGGCGATTGGCCGGTGGTGGCGGGCGTGTTGTCCGGGGTCGTCGTAAACGGGGTTTTGGGGCGTGCGGATCAGGTGACAGCCTTGCAAGGCGTTTTCGGTCTTGGGTCCGCGCGGCATGCAAGCAAGGAGCCGGACTGTCGGCTGACGCTGGCCGAATTGCGCGTGCCCGATTGCACGGGCTTTGATCTGCGGCCAGTAACGTCCGACGTTCAGAAAACGGTTCTGCGCTGGCGCGCGGCCTGCGCACAGGGGTTGTTCGCGTTGCCGCTGCACCAGGCCCGCGAGAAGGCCACGCCGGATCTGGCGCGTTGGCAGGCGGCAGACAGTCACCGGGTGTTGTGGCACAGCGGTGCTGCGGTCGCGCTGACCGGGTTCAACGCGGTGTTGCCACACATGGTGCAGATCGGGACTGTGTATGTGTCGCCGCGTCTGCGAGGTCGGGGTTGTGCGCGGCGCAGGGTCGGGTTGCGTCCGGTGCAGGCGCGCGCGGCAGGGATCCGTTGCGCGGTGCTGTTTGCCGCATCGCAGGCCGCCGAACGCGCGTATCGGTCGTTGGGGTTCGTGGCGGACGGGCGGATGGGGTTCATGCTGTTCGACGGTCAAAGGGTGGTTGTATGAGCTGGGTGCGGCCCGAAATCACCGACGCCGTCAGCCGGGGCCGCGAGGTGATCCTTGGGGCCTTTGTCGTGGGGCTGGGGCTGTGGGTCGCGGCGCAAGGGGGCTATCTGCTGGTGCCGGTGGGGGTAGCTTTGGTGATTTTGGGGGCCGGATGGGCGGTGCTGGCGTGGCGACGGTTGCGGTTTGCGCAAAGCTCGGACGGGCCGGGCTTGGTGGAACTGGATGAAGGGCAGATCGGATATCTGGGGCCGGGTGGCGAAGGCGCGCGTTCGCAAGACGGGGGGGTGGGCGGCTTTGTAAGTCTGGTAGATCTGGTCGAGTTGCGCCTTTTGCAATTGCGCGGGCGGCGGGTGTGGCGGTTAAAGCAGTCGGATGGACAGGCGCTGCTTATTCCGGTCGATGCGGCGGGGGCAGAGCGGTTGTTCGATGCGTTCGCGAGCCTTCCCGGAATGGATACGGCGGCATTGGTTGCCGGATTGCAAAGCAAGCCCGCGACCGGTGGCCGAGTTGTGGCCCTCGCCACCGAGAGCCAGTTGATCTGGGCGCGCGGCGGGCGAGGGTTCACCCGCACCTGACCCACGACCTGAGATGGGTGCCTGAGATGGGTGCGTGCTTGCACGCACCTTTTGCCGAAGTGGCCGTTTCGTGAACCGGGTCGCCCTCTCTTGACTTAAGCACCGCCGCAAGACACGAGTTGGGCCCCGACATTTCCCCTGATGGGGTTGCCACGGTTTGTGCCACGCCAAGAACGGAGCCTGTTCCATGTCTATTCCGCAATCCGGTGGTGGCCTGATCGACAACGTCGACCAGCTACCCGAATACATGGCGCAGGGCTGCAAGCCGGTCTCTGACTGGCGCATCGGCACCGAGCACGAAAAATTCGGCTGGCTGACCGACACGCATGCGCCGTTGCCCTATGCGGGGGATCGGTCGATCTCGGCGTTGTTTGCGGGGCTTGAGGCGCAGTTCGGCTGGACCCCGGTGCGCGAGGGCAGCAACGTCATCGGGATGACGCGCGGGCAGGCAAACATCAGTCTGGAACCGGGCGGGCAGTTTGAATTGTCGGGGGCTGCCGTGGTCAGCCTGCACGAGACGGCGGCGGAATTGCAGACCCATCTGGACGAAGTGAAAGCCTTGGCGGGTCCGTTGGGCATTCGGTTCATGGGGATCGGGGCTGCCCCGGAATGGTCCGCAACAGAAATGCCGGTCATGCCCAAGGGGCGCTACCGGTTGATGACCGATTACATGGGCCGGGTGGGCACTCACGGCACCCAGATGATGTATCGCACCTGCACCGTTCAGGTGAATCTCGACTATGCGTCCGAGGCCGATATGGTGAAGAAACTGCGGGTCGCGCTGGCCTTGCAACCAATAGCGACGGCGTTGTTTGCGTCCAGCCCGTTTTTTGACGGTGGGTTGAACGGGCATAAAAGCTGGCGGTCACGGATCTGGCGGGGGTTGGACAATGCGCGCACCGGCATGTTGCCCTTCGCGTTCGAGGGGGATTTCGGGTTTCAGGCCTATGTCGACTGGGTTCTGGATGTGCCGATGTATTTCGTCTACCGCGATGGCAAATATATCAATGCCTTGGGCCAGTCTTTCCGCGATTTCCTGAAGGGCGAACTGCCCGCGCTGCCCGGTGAAAAGCCGACGCTTTCTGACTGGGCCGACCATATGACCACCGTGTTCCCCGAGGCGCGTGTCAAGAAATATATCGAGATGCGCGGGGCGGATTGTGGCGATCAGGCGCATATCGATGCGCTGCCCGCGTTCTGGGTGGGGTTGATGTACGATCAGGGGGTGCTGGACGCCGCGTGGGATCTGGTCAAGGGGTTGGATGCCACCACGCGCGAAGAGTTGCGGGTTGCGGCGGCCGTGCAGGGGTTGCAGGGCGAAGCGGGCGGCGTGAAGATCCTTGATCTGGCGCGGGGCGCGGTGGGGTTGAGCCATGCCGGTCTTGCCGCGCGGGGCTTGGGCGAAGAGGTATATCTTGCACCGCTGACGGCCTCGGTCAAGACCGGGGCGGTGCAGGCCGACCGCTGGCTGTCGCTGTATCACGGCGCGTGGGGCGGCGATCTGGGCAGGATTTACGCGGCGTCCAGCCTGTAACCTGCGCGGCAAGGCTGAAAATTTCATTGACGCAACCGTGTTCGGGGGCCATCTTGCGACGGGGGGTAACCCGAATTTTGCAACGAGTTCGTGAGCTGCCCGTTTGCCGTTAAAAGGGGACAGACATGCGTGATTTATTCATCAACGGCTTCGAGATTCTGGTCGGTGTCATCGTGGTCATTCTGGCGGTCGCGGTGGTCGCGGTCGCGGGGTTGGCGGCTTTCGGAAACGCGGGCATGATGAGTCCGGGTGCGCCGAGCGGGCCGCTTGCGGGACTGGCTATTCTGGTCGGCGGCGCGCTTTATGTGCTGTTTGTCGGCGGGCTGATGTATTTGGGACTTGGGATTTACCAAAACACCAAACGCACCGCTTCCGCGATGGAAAAGCTGGCCACGCGCTGATGGTTTAAGGCGGCGATGATCGCGAGGGCAGGAACGGGTTAGCCCGGTCGTTCAGGGCTGTCATGGCGAAGATACAGCTTACCGCAGCGCCAGTGCCAATAGTTTTTCGCGGGCTGCGCCGCGTCAGGCTGTGCTCGGCGTCGCGGGAGAGCAGCGTGGCCCGCCGAATGCCCTTCCCAGATCAAATCCAAAGGGGTGCGGATGGCATCAGGCACAGGTTAAGAAAATCTGCATAAACGTCAACGAAGCATCCAGTAACAATGTCTGACCAAATATCCCACGCGTGGTCTCCCCCCAACATCAGTCCTTTTTCTTCCCGATCCTGGGTTCGGTTCCCGCCTTGATCCGCGAAATATTGGCGGCATGCCTGATATAGATCAACATCGTCAGGATCATCACCAGAAACAGCATTTGCCCGTGGTTGAACACCAGAAGCCAGCCCGAGGCCGAAGCGGCGGCGACAAGGGCCGACATCGACGAGATGCGAGAGATTGCCGCCGTTGCCGCCCAGACGGCACAGCAGGCCAGACCCACAGGCGGGGCCAGCGCGATCAGCACGCCAAGGAAGGTGGCCACCCCCTTGCCACCCTTGAAGCCCAGCCAGACCGGAAACAGATGGCCAAGAAACGCTGCAAGCCCCGCAAGTTGGGCTGCATCTTCGCCCACCGTCCAGCGGGCGATCAACACGGCCACTGCCCCTTTGGCCGCGTCGAGGATCAGCGTGGCGGCGGCAGCGCGTTTGTTGCCGGTGCGCAGAACATTGGTCGCGCCGATATTGCCCGACCCGAGCTTTCGCAGATCGCCGAGACCAAACGCGCGGGTGATGAGGATGCCGAATGGGACAGCCCCCAGCAGATAGGCGACCACCGCGACGACGACGAGGGTGGCAGCAGGGGTGATCAGGTCTGGCATGCTATGCTTCTGCGTAAACCTGGACGCCGGCCACCCAGGTTGCCAGCACCTTACCCTCCATCCGCTGGCCGTCAAACGGTGTGTTCCTGGATTTCGAGTGCAAGGTGAAGCGGTCCAGCAGAAAGGGCGCGTCGGGGTCGAACAGCACCAGATCGGCAGGGGCGCCCACGGCCATGCGGCCTTGCGGCAGGCCAAGGCGTTTCGCGGGGTTCATGGACATCGCCCTAAACAGCGTGGGCAGGTCGAGGTGACCCGCATGATAGAGGCGCATCGCGGCAGGCAGCAAGGTTTGCAGGCCAACGGCCCCGGATGCCGCCTCTTCGAACGGCAGGCGTTTGGATTCTTCATCTGCCGGGGTGTGATAGCTGCCGATGGTGTCGATCAGCCCGTCGGCCACCGCCTGCACCATCGCGAGGCGGTCATCTTCGCTGCGCAGCGGCGGGGTAAGCTTGAAGAAGGTGCGGTAGTCGCCGACGTCAAGATCGTTCAGTGTCAGGTGATGGATCGAGATGCCTGCGGTGACGTCAAGCCCGTTGGCCTTGGCGCGTTGCAGGGCTGGCAGGGTGCGGGCGGACGTGATCTGGTCGGCGTGGTATTTCACCCCCGTCATTTCGACCAGCGCCATGTCGCGGTCGAAGCCCATCCGTTCGGCCATCGGCGACACGGCCGGAATCCCGCGCAACGACGCGAATTTCGACGTTGTGGCAGAGGCCCCGTGCGACAGTCCGGGGTCTTGCGGATGGGCAATGATCAGGGCACCCAGCGCGCGGGCATACGTCATGCATCGCGACAGGGTCTTGGTGTTTTGCGTGACGTGGTCGCCGTCGGTGAACGCAATCGCCCCGGCGTCGAGCAGAAAGCCGATTTCGACCATCTGCGCGCCTGCGCGGTTTCGGGTCAGGGTGGCCATGTGGTGGATGCGGACGGGGGACGCTTCTCGGGCGCGCCGGGTCACGAATTCAAGCAGTTCGGGGCTGTCGATCGCGGGGCTGGTATCCGGGCGCGCGATGATCGTGGTGATGCCGCCTGCAGCGGCGGCAAGACCGGCGGATCTGAAGGATTCCTTGTGCCGTTCGCCCGGCTCGCCGATCTGCACGCCCAGATCGACGATGCCGGGGGCAAGCGGCAGGCCGTGGCAGTCGATGACGGTGCCGGTCTTGGGGGAGGGGCCGTCGATGGCGGTGATCAGGCCGTTTGCGACCGTCAGGGACCCCGGTGCATCGGTCAGCGATTGCGGGTCGATCAGGCGGGCGTTGGTGAAGTGGATCATCCGGCCTTGGGCAAAGTCGGGGGCGGTCTGCGGGGGGGACATGCCTGGATCCACCCTATGCGGCCAACCAGATGAACCAGCCGACAAAAACGAAGAGCGCGACAAGGACAGCGGTCGCGACCATACCCGAGATGCGGGCCTCGGACATTGGGCGTTTGGGTTTGGGGTCGGATTTCGGCTTGTCGTCGGTCATGCCATCACTCCTGCGGCGCGGGCCCCGCGTTCAGCTTTCAGATTGCGCGCGAGCAGGTCCATGCAGGCCATGCGCACCGCCACGCCCATTTCGACCTGTTCGTAAATGACAGACCGGTTGATATCATCGGCCAGCGTGCCGTCGATTTCCACCCCGCGGTTCATCGGGCCGGGGTGCATCACGATGGCGTCGGGTTTGGCATGGGCGAGTTTTGCCGCGTCCAGACCGTAACGGTGGTAGTATTCGCGCTCAGACGGAAAGAACGCGCCGTCCATCCGCTCTTTTTGCAGGCGCAGCATCATCACCACGTCGCAGCCTTCCAGCCCCGCTGCCATGTCGTCGAACACTTCGCAGCCAAACTCGGCCACGCCGGATGGCATCAGGGTCGGCGGGGCGATCAGGCGGACGCGGTTTTCCATCTTGCCCAGCAGGATCAGGTTGGAGCGCGCCACGCGGGAATGGGCAATGTCGCCGCAGATCGCGACGGTCAACCGCTGGATGCGGCCTTTGGCGCGGCGGATGGTCAGGGCGTCAAGCAGGGCTTGGGTGGGATGTTCGTGGCGGCCGTCGCCTGCGTTCAAAACCGCGCAATTGACTTTTTCGGCCAGCAGGTTGACGGCCCCGGACGATGGGTGCCGAACCACCAGCAGGTCGGGGTGCATGGCGTTCAGCGTCATCGCGGTGTCGAGCAGGGTTTCGCCCTTTTTTGTGGACGAATGTGCCATCGACATGTTCATCACATCGGCACCGAGGCGTTTTCCGGCCAGCTCGAACGACGCCAGCGTTCGGGTCGATGCCTCGAAGAACATGTTGATCTGGGTCATCCCGCGCAGCGCGTCGCCTTGTTTCATCGTGCGGCGGTTCAGATCGACATAGCGGTCGGCGAGGTCGAGTATGGTCACGATCTCGGCCGGGGCCAGATGTTCGATGCCAAGAAGGTGGCGGGCGCGAAAAGTCATCAGTGGCTCCTGCCGAGGGGTATGGGGGTTATGGCAAATGTAGGGGAGTGGGGCAAGCGACGGAACCGGGGGTTTCACATCCCCAGAGCCTGTCCCTCCACGGGACGGGCGTTTTTCGCAAGGTGGCGCTTGTGGCACGGGGATGGCGCGCCTAGCTTTGCCGCCATGGGAATCATCGACGACATCGCGGGGGATTGGCAGGCGTCGCTGGCTGCGTTGGCTTGGCAGGTCGATCTGGGTGTTTCGGATGTTGTGGGCGATGCGCCGGTCAACCGCTATGACGTGCCTGTGAAGGCGGCCCCGGTCGTGGTGCAGCCCAAGCTGGTTTCAGTGGTGGCGCAGGTTTCGCTGGCGGCCCCCGTCGCCGTGCCGACTTTGGGCGGCGATGCGGTGGCTGCGGCGCTTGATTCGGCGGGACGGGCGGGGTCGCTGGAGGCGTTGCGGGCGGCGCTGGAGGCGTTCGAGCATTGCGAGATCAAGCGGGGCGCGCGCAATCTGGTGTTCGCTGACGGAATGGCGGGGGCGCGGGTTCTGGTGCTGGGCGATGCGCCGGGGGTTGAAGAGGACAAGGAGGGGCGGCCGTTTGTGGGCCGCGTGGGGCAATTGCTGGACCAGATGTTCGGGGCCATCGGGTTGTCGCGGGGCGAGGCTGACCCGGCACGCGCGTTGTATCTGACCAATGTAATGCCGTGGCGGCCCCCGCAGAACCGTGACCCGAACCCTGCCGAGATTGCCATGATGCGGCCTTTCGTCGAGCGGCACATCACACTCGCCAACCCAGAGATCATCGTCGTTATGGGCAATACGCCCTGTGCGGCGTTGCTGGACCGCCGGGGGATCACCAAACTGCGCGGGCACTGGACGACGGCCCTTGGCAAGCCGATGCTGCCGATGTTTCACCCGGCTTATCTTTTGCGTCAGCCTGCGATGAAGCGCGAGGCTTGGGCGGATTTGCTGGCCTTGCAGGCGAGGTTGCGGGGATGATCGTCGAAGGTGCGGTGCTGCTGGCTTTCATCCCGGCGGCGCTGGCGTTGAACCTGACGCCGGGGGCGGACATGATGTTCTGTCTTGGACAGGGGCTGCGGGCCGGTCCCTTTGCGGCGCTGGCGGCGGCGACCGGCGTATCGGTCGGCGGGATGGTGCATGTGGCGCTGGCCGGGCTGGGCCTTGGCGCAGCGGTCGCGACGGCGCCGTGGCTGTTCGAGGTGATCCGATGGGTGGGGGTCGCCTATCTGCTATGGCTTGCCTGTGCGACGCTGCGCGCGGCGCCGGTGCGACCCGATCTGCCTGCCGTTCGGCCGGGGCGGGCATTCCGCGAGGGGCTGGTGGTCAATCTGACCAATCCCAAGGTCATTTTGTTCGTGCTGGCCTTTGTGCCGCAGTTCGTTGACCCCGCGCTGCCGGTGCTGGCGCAGTTCTTGATCTTTGGCGCGGTGCTGGGGATTGGCGGATTGATCGTGAACGGATCGGTGGGCGTGTTCGCAGGCAGCATTGGACTGCGGTTGCTGGGGTCTGCGGGATTTTCGCGCTGGTTGAGGCTGATTTCGGCGGGGGTGTTCGTGGCGCTGGCGGCGCGCTTGGCTTTGGTTTCAAGGAGCTAGCATGGGAATTGATGAAAGCCGGGCGTTCATTCCGGTCAGGATTGCAGTGTTGACCGTTTCGGACACCCGCACGCCCGAAGCTGACCGGTCCGGCGACACGCTGGCAGAACGGCTGATCGGTGCCGGGCATGTGCTGGCGGCGCGTGGGATCGTCAGGGATGAGCGGGCGCAGATTGCGGCGCAGTTGCGGGCATGGATTGCGGACACGTCGGTGGATGTGATCCTGACCACCGGCGGCACCGGGTTGACCGGGCGCGATGTGACGGTGGAAGCACATCGCGACGTTTACGAAAAAGAGATCGAGGCGTTCGGAACCGTGTTCACCCATGTCTCGATGGCCAAGATCGGGACCTCTGCCGTGCAAAGCCGCGCTTGTGGCGGGGTGGCGGGGGGGACGTATTTGTTCGCCCTGCCCGGGTCGCCGGGGGCGTGCCGCGACGCGTGGGACGAGATCTTGCGCTGGCAGTTGGACTACCGCCATAGACCCTGCAACTTTGTCGAGATCATGCCGCGTCTGGAAGAACACAAGCGCCGCAAGTGACCGAACCCGTGTCAGGGAGCGGGGCAGCCGGTCACCTCGACTGCGCCGCTTTGCCCAACGATCGTGATGCGCAGGGTTGACCGGTCGAGCGCGAAGGGCGCGCCATGGGGCGGCACAAGCTCTGTCGTGGCGGTCAGGGTGGCCCCGTCGCGTCGTACGTTTGATTGTGACACCCAGATCGTGCCGTCAGCAGGTTCAATTACCACAGCCTCGTCCGGGCCAAGGCTGGGCATGCTGATCCGCGTGGTCATCGTCAGACCATCCTTGATCGGGGCAACAGCACAGTCGATCTTGGTCAGCCCTGCGTCTTTCGCCGAGATAGGCCCGCTGGCGAGTGCGGCGCGGATGACGGGGTCGGCCTTGCTCTGCGAGGGCAGGATCGCGGTCAGGTTCAGCTGGGCGGGCACGCAGATGTCGCGGCACACACCCAGATCGACGTTCAACCGGATGTCGATCGGCTGCCCCGCCTGATCGGGCGTCATCTCGATCGGCAGGATCAGGCGGTCGTGATAGCCGATGGTCTGCAAACCGTTTACGTCGAACACATCCGGGCTGGGCCAGTGCAGGCGGACGGACTGCAGGTTGCCCGACCCGCCAAAGTCGAGCAGCGGGGGGATGCCGGCCTCGCCGGGGCTGCGCCAGTAGGTTTTCCAACCCGGGGCAAGCGTGATCGCAAGAGCTGCCATGTGGCGGCCATCGTCGTTGCGCCAGCCGGGCAACAGTTCGGCCTGCACCAGATCGGCTTGGGTAAAGGCAGCGGCAGATGTGGCCAAAAGGGCTGTGAGTGCGATTATCCTGAACATGGAAGGTTGATACCCTGCGGCTGCGAAATGGGAAATCACTTATTGGCGATGTGCCCGCGAGGTGCCGCCAGTTTTATGATGTGGTTAGGGTGGGGGGGGCTTGAGCCGCCGGGCGGGCGGGTTCATCTTGATGGTTCAGGTGGAGGGCGCGATTCGATGGATCTTGGCGGCAAATTGCTGGTGGCGATGCCCGGCATGGGGGATCCGCGATTTGAACGGTCGGTCATTCTGATCTGCGCGCACAGTCCCGAGGGAGCCATGGGGCTGATCATCAACAAGCCGGTCAGCGAGATGAATTTATCGATGCTTCTGGGACAGTTGAACATCGCGGTCTGCGACGGGTCGCGTGACATCCGGGTGCATTTCGGCGGGCCGGTGGAACGGGCGCGCGGATTCGTGTTGCACTCGTCGGACTATGCCGGGGGGGCCGCGACGATGGAGGTGCCGGGTGACTATGGCATGACGGCGACGCTGGATGTGCTGGAGGCGCTGGCGCAGGGGGCCGGGCCAAGCCGGGCGCTGCTGGCGCTTGGTTATGCTGGCTGGGGGCCTGGGCAGTTGGAGGCCGAGATTGGCCGCAACGATTGGCTAACCGCGGACGCCGCCGACGATCTGGTGTTTGCAGCCGAGGATGGTGGCAAATGGCTGGGCGCGCTGCGCCATATGGGGATTGATCCGTTGACGCTGTCGCCCGTTTCCGGGCGCGCGTAGGGGATTTCCTACTGGCTTAAATATCCCTGCCGGAGGCTTCCACGGATGGTTCGGGTGCCTCCGGCGGGGATATTTAAGCCAGTAGGAAATCCCCTATTCGCCGTAAGGGATCCAGATCGTTTTGACCGCCGTGGCGTGGCGCAGAAATGCAAGGCCCTCGGAGTGCGGCGCGAACCAGTCACGCGCGCAGGCGTGGTTGACCCAGGTGCGTTTGAGGTTGCCTGCGGAGTGCGCCTCGATATCGGCGGAGAGGGGGGCAGAGGAAAAGCTCCAGACCGCGTTGACGTCGAAGTGGGCGGCTATCGGTTTTGCGAGGTCGGCATGGGGGCCGGTGACGATATTCACGACGCCGGGCGGCAGGTCGGAGGTGTCGAGCACCTGATAGAAGTCGGTCGCGGCCAGCGGGAACGGCTCGGACGGGACGATGACGGTGGTGTTGCCCATGGCAATGGCGGGGGCCATCAGCGAGATCAGGCCCAACAGTGGGTTTTCGTCGGGGGAGATTATGCCGATGACGCCGACGGGTTCGTTCATCGCCAAAGCGACGCCGCGCAGGGGCACCGATTTCGCCTGACCGTCGAATTTATCGGCCCAGGCGGCATAGGTGAACAGACGGTCGATGGACGCCGCTACCTCGGCTTGTCCGGGTTGACCGGTCAGGTCGCGCAGGCGGTTTGCGAATTCGGGCGCGCGGGCAGACAGGTTTTCGGCGATGTAATACAGGATCTGCGCGCGGGCGTGGCCAGTGGTTTTGGCCCAAGCTTTGGCGGCATGAGCGGCCTCGACCGCATTGCGGATATCCTTGCGGTTGCCGATGCCTGCGTGGCCCAGAAGTTTGCCTCGGGGCGAATATACCGGCTTTGAACAGGCTCCGTCGGGTCGCAGCTGTTTGCCGCCGATGTAGAGTTTGGCGGTGCGGTCCAGGTCGGGGATTTCGGGCGTTTTGGGTTCGGGGGTGGCGGTGATCGGTTTGAGGGGTTTCGTTGGCGTTGTGGGTTTGAGGTAGGCGCAAAGGCCTTCCCACCCGCCTTCACGGCCAAAGCCGCTTTCGCGCACCCCGCCGAAGCCTGCGGCGGCGTCGAAGAGGTTGGTGGCGTTGATCCAGACGACCCCGGTCGCCAGTTTGGGGGCTATGTCGAGGGCGAGGTTGATATTTTCGGTCCAGACGGTGGCAGCGAGGCCGTAGCGGGTGTTGTTGGCGAGTTGGACGGCTTCGTCAGGCGTGCGGAAGGTCATCGAGACGAGGACGGGGCCGAAGATTTCCTCTTGCATCAGGGTGGATGCGGCGGAGAGGCCGGTGATCAGGGTGGGGGGGTAGAAGCAGCCAGCGGGCACCGGGCAGTTGGCGCGGTAGGTCTCGCCCATGGTGTTGGCATCGACAAGGGCGGTGATGGCGGCCAGTTGCAACGGGTCCACGATCGCGCCCACGTCGATGCATTTGTCCAGCGGGTCGCCGATGCGCAGCCCGTCCATCCGGCGTTTCAGTTTGGTGTGAAAGCGGTCCGCGACGCCTTCCTGTACAAGCAGGCGTGACCCGGCGCAGCAGACCTGACCTTGGTTGAACCAGATGGCGTCCACCAACCCTTCGACGGCGCTGTCGAGGTCGGCGTCGTCGAACACGATGTAGGGGGATTTGCCGCCAAGCTCCAACGTCAGGGCCTTGCCGGTGCCTGCGGTCGCTTGCCGGATTTTGCGGCCGACGGAGGTCGATCCGGTAAAGGCGATCTTGTCGGTGCCGGGGTGGGCGGTCAGCGCCGCCCCGGTGTCGCCGTCGCCGGTGACGATGTTCAGCACGCCGCGAGGCAGGCCTGCCTCGCGCGAAAGATCGGCGAACAGCAGGGCAGTCAGCGGGGTGTATTCGGCGGGTTTCAGCACGATCGTGTTGCCTGCGGCAAGCGCGGGGGCGACTTTCCATGCGAGCATCAGCAGCGGGAAGTTCCACGGGATGATCGCGCCGCAGACGCCCAAGGGGGCTTGGTCCGGCAGTTCGGCGGACAAGAGTTGCGCAAGGCCCGCGTGGTAGTAGAAATGCCGCGCGACCAAGGGCACGTCGATGTCGCGCGATTCGCGGATCGGTTTGCCGTTGTCCATCGATTCCAGAACGGCGAGCAGGCGCGAATGTTTCTGAACCAGCCGCGCAAGGGCATAAAGGTGTTTCGCCCGTTGGTGGCCAGACAGTTTAGCCCATTTCGGCTGGGCGCGGCGGGCTGCGGCGATGGCTGTTGCCACGTCGGCTTCGGTGCCTTGAGTGACTTGGGCGAGTTCCGCGCCGGAGGCAGGGTTTTTGCTGGCGAAGGTCTGCCCCGGTTTGGTAAAAGCCCCGTCGATCCAGTGGCCGAAGGTGTGCCCATGTTTGGCGAGCCATGCCAGCGCCTCGGCGTTGGATTCCGGCGCCGGACCGTAAGCCATGGTGTCGAAGATGTCGCGGACGGTCATCGGTTACCCCATCGCATGGCGGTTGGCGGCGGAATAGGCGCCGGTCAGATGGTGTTCAAGCTGGCGTTCGATATCGCCCAGCAGCGACGATGCGCCAAAGCGGAACAGGTCGGGTTGTAGCCAGTCGTGGCCCAACTCGTCTTTCATCATCGCCAGATACAGCAGCGCGTCCTTGGCCTTGCCGATGCCGCCTGCGGGTTTGTAACCAACCTTGAGACCGGTGCGATCCTGGTAGTCGCGGATGGCGCGGATCATTGTCAGGGTGACGGGCAGGGTGGCGTTGACGCCTTCCTTGCCGGTCGAGGTCTTGATGAAATCGGCCCCGGCCATCATGCAGATCAGCGATGCGCGGGCGACGTTGCGCAGGGTGCCCAACTCTCCGGTGGCAAGGATCGCCTTCATGTGCGCGTCGCCACAGGCGGCACGCATCGCGGCGGTTTCGTCGTAAAGTGCCTGCCAGTTTTGTGTCAGGACGTGGCGGCGCGAGATGACGATGTCAATCTCGGCAGCCCCGGCCGCGACGCTTTCGCCGATTTCGGCGAGGCGCAGGTGCAGGGGCGACAGACCCGCCGGAAAGCCGGTGGAGACGGCTGCGACCGGGATGCCCGAGCCTTCCAGCGCGCGGACTGCCGTAGCCACCATGTCGTGATAGACGCAGACCGCCCCGGTGGTCAGGCCGGTCATGCCCAGCCGTTCCAGCATCCAAGGCGCCACCGGTTGGCGGGCCTTGGCGCACAGGCGCTGCACCCGGCCTGCGGTATCGTCGCCCGACAGGGTGGTCAGGTCGATCAGGCTGACGGCCTTGCACAGCCATGCCGCCTGATGGTCTTTCTTGACCGACCGGCGCCCGCCGATCGTCGTCGCACGGCGTTCGATGGCCGAAGTGTTGGTTTGAACAGAGGCCACCCAGTCGAGATCCAGCACCATTCCTGGATTGCGCGGGTGGTCTTGGGCGGACAGTTGCGGCAGCAGGGTCGGGGTCAGGGTGTGCAAGGGCTGTCTCCGTCCGGCGACCACTGTAGCGTGGCCGCAAGGTTGCATGGCGGCGGGCTGGCTGGCAAGGGCGGCGTGGCAGATATTGACTGGTTGGTCAAAGATCCGCTGGAGTAACTTTCCGATCTGGCGAGTCGCTGTTGGACCAGCCGCGGTCGGTGCCGGTTGGGGGCAGATCGGCGGGCGGCTTGGTCAGCAGATGCACCTTGGCCAGGTAAAGCGCGGTCAGTGGCGCGGTCAGGAACAAAAACAGGGTCACCAGAATTTCGTGCCAACTGGCGATGCCTGTGGTCATTACGCTGTCCAATGCAGAGGCGATCAGCGCCGATCCCACACCGACCGTGGTGGCCTTGGTTGGCGCATGCAGCCGCTGCATCGCCCCGCGCAGTTTCAGCAGGCCAAAGCTGCCGATCAGGCCAAAAACTCCGCCGATGACCAATGCAGCCGCGATCACGAGTTCAAGGGCAAAGTCGAGGGTCATTCGATCAGGCTCCCGCGCAACAGGAACTTGCAAAAGGCGATCGTCGTGACAAACCCGGTCAGCGCCAGCAACATCGCCGCGTCCAGATACAGGTTCGACCCGGTTTTGACGCCATAAAGCACGATCAGCGCGATACCGTTGATCACCATCGTATCGACCGACAGAATGCGGTCGGCGATGGTCGGCGCGCGGGCGAAGGCCAGCAGGTTCATTGCAAAACCAATGGCAAAGCAGGTCAGCGCGAAGGTAAGGGCAAAGGACAGCATCAGACGAAAATCCTTCTCAACCGCGCCTCGTAGCGCTGTTTGATGGTGTCGCGGGTGGCGTCGGGGTCGGGGGCGTGCAGGGCGTGGATCAGCAGCGCCTTGCCATCCGCCGAAACGTCCGCCGTCACCGTGCCGGGCGTAAGCGTGATGGTGCCCGCAAGCAGCGACAAAGCCTCGGGCGAGGGCAGATCAATGGGGACCGTGATGAGGGCCGATCTGATCTGATCGGACCGCATGAACAGGATGATCCACGCCACCTGAAAGTTCGCCACGATCACATCCCACAGCACGATGCAAACATAGCTCAGCAGTCGCAGCGGGCTGCGCAGGCGGGGGCGGTCGGGCCAGTAGATCGCGGTCAGGATCGGGATGCCAAGGCCAAGGATCACTGCCATCACCAGCGTGCCCCGCGACACCGAATTCGACAGCAGAATCCAGATCAGGACCAGCAACACCGACAGGCCGGGGTGGGGGAACAGCCGGTAGATCATTTCAACGCCTCCACTGCGGTCAGATAGGCGGCGGGATCGTGCAGCGCGTTGGCAATCTGGGTCGTCAGATCGTAGACCGGGGCCGCAAAGACCGTCATGCCCAGCAGAACCGCCAGCAGCAGCACCGGCGCTGTCAGAGTGGTGGTCTGCGGCGGTTCGGGGTTGGCGCCTTTCCAGAACAACTCGGACCCCAGCCGGGCCAGTCCCAGCAACCCGATCAGCGAGGTCGCAAGAACGACGGGCCAGATCAGCGCCGCTTGGTCCCAGCGGGCTTGCAGGATCAGCAGTTTGCCAAGAAACCCCGACAGCGGCGGCATGGCCGCCACGGCAATCGCCACCGCAAAGAACAGCACCGCCACCGGGCCGGACCGCCCGCCCTTGCGCGCCACCAGATCGGCCAACAAGAACAGCGCGGCCACCGCAAGCGTCGAGTGGACAAGGTAGTAAAGCCCCGCCGATATCGCCTCGGGCGTGAACGCCGACAGGGCCACGAACACCGTCCCGGTCGAAGTGATCGCGGCATAGGCCGCCATCCGGTTGATCCCAGACGCCCCCAGCATGCCGACCGATCCCACGATCAGGGTTACCAACCCGGCAGGCAGCAGCAGGTCGGCATAAAGCGTGCCCATCGCCGGCGCGCCTTCCGGAAAGACCAGCGTTCCGAACCGCAGCGCCGCATAGGCCCCCACCTTGGTCATCACCGCAAACATCGCAGCCACTGTGGCCGGGGCCGCCGCGTAGGTGCCCGGCAGCCAGACCTGAAACGGCACCAGTGCTGCCTTGACGGCAAACACCATCAGCAGCATGACGGCCGCCACCCGGATCAGCGCGAAATCGCCCGCAGGAAGCGTCGCCACCTTGGTCGAAAGGTCCGCCAGGTTCAGCGTGCCGGTGGTCGCGTAAACCACCCCCAACCCGAACAGAAACAAGGTGGACCCCACAAGGTTGGTCACCACATAGCGCACCCCGGCCCCAAGCCGTTCCGCCCCGCCGCCATGCACGACTAGGCCATAAGATGCGATCAAAAGCACCTCGAAGAACACGAACAGCGTAAAGGCGTCGCCGGTCAGGAACGCGCCGTTCAGCCCCATCAACAAAAACTGGAACAACGGGTGGAAGGAGTCCCCCAGCTTGTCGACCCCATTCGACAGCACATGCAGCAGCACGATCCCCGCCAGCACCGCCACCAGCGCCAGCATCATCACGCTCAGCCCATCCGCCACCAACACGATGCCAAAGGGTGCGGGCCAGTTGCCCAAAGCCTCGGCCCTTGGCAGGGCGTGCGTCGCGAAAGACAGCGCCAGCCCGATCAGACCGGCGGCACTTGCAAGGCTCAGGACGCGCTGTGCGAACAGGTTTTCACGGGCCAGCAGCATCATCAGCGCGGCCGCCACGGCGGGTAATACGACCGGAGAGACAAGGTGTGGGATCATGATGGGTCCTGATCATCGGTGCTGTCCGACCCGGTACTGTCCGAACCGGTGCGCAGAAAGGTCCCCACCGCCATGATCACCAGCACGGCTGTCATCCCGAAGCTGATCACGATGGCGGTCAGCACCAGCGCTTGTGGCAGCGGGTCGCTGTAACCGGCCGCCGCAGGGTCGATGATCGGCGGCAGACCCGGAGCCAGACGGCCCGAAGAAAACAAAAACACGTTGACGGCATAGGACATGAACGACAGCCCGAGGATCACGTCGAAACTGCGCGGCCGCAGGGTCAGCCAGACTCCGGCGGCAGTCAGCAGGCCAATGACGGCGGCAACCAGACCCTCCATCAGCGTTCCTCGCCTGTGGTCAATCGGGCCACCGAAGACAGGGTGGCCAGGACTGCGCCCAGCACGCACAGGAACACCCCCAGATCAAAGGCCATCGCACTTGCCAATTCAAACTTCTCCAGCCCCGGCAGGGTTACGTAATCGTGCCATGAGGTCAGGAACGGCTTGTTCCAGAACCATGCCCCCAGACCCGTTGCCGTCGCGATCGCCACGCCCGCACCGATCAGGCTGAAGAAGCCGACGCGCATCCGCGACCGCGTCCAGCCGTGGCCAGAGGCAAGAAATTGCAGCATCAGGGCAATCGCCGCCACCAGCCCCGCCACGAAACCGCCCCCCGGCAGGTTGTGCCCACGCAGGAAGATGTAGACGGCCACCATCATCGCGATCGGCAGCAACAGCTTGGCCGCAGTCGCAAAGACCACCGGATGCGCGTCGGCCGAAGCAGGTTTCGGCGTTGGTGCCAGCCCGCGCAGCGCCTGACCCACGGCGGCGATCACGATGGCGGCGATACCTAGCACGATGATTTCGCCGTAGGTATCAAAGGCCCGGAAATCGACGATGATCGTGTTCACCGCGTTGGTTCCGCCTGCGCCGGGTTTCGATTGTGCAAGGTGAAAGGTCGAAATCGGTTCAAACGCTGCCTTGCGTGTCATCATCACATAGGCCAGTGCCGCCATTCCGATGCCGATCCCGCCCGCAAACACCGCGTCGCGCACCCGGCGCGTCAGCGGCTCCAGCGGCGCGCCCTTGGGCAGCAGATTAAGCGCCAGCAGCAGCAGCAGCACCGTCACCACCTCGACTGTGATCTGGGTCAGCGCAAGGTCGGGAGCGGACAGATAAGCAAAGCCCAGCGACAGCACCAGCCCCACCACGCCCACCAGCAACAGCGCCAGCATCCGGCTGCGGTGCAGCCACAGCGCCCCCAGCGTCACCAGCAACAGCCCGGCTCCGACGACGGTCGGCGCAAATTCCAACGGCGTCGCGGCGCGCAGGCCCGGCACAAAGCTTCCCGATGCAAAGGCCCACACCGAAAGCCCGGCCATCGCCAACAGCGCTACTCCCAGCCCGCGCGCCAGTGGCCCGTCGTGTGCCATCCGGGTCGTCCAGGTAGAAAGCCGCACGATGCCCTTTACTGCATCCTCGAATATCTTGGCGCTGTCGGGCAGATGTGCGGCACGGTCAAACGCTGCCAGCCTTGGATAGGCCCCCCAGATCGCGAGGCCGCCACCAAGGGCCGCGACGGACATCCACAGCGCGGCAGGCTCCAGCCCGTGCCACAGCTTTATATACACCTCGACCGCGCCGCCTGCGCTGGCGTCGGACGCCGCCTGCACCAACCCGCCCGCCACCAGCATCGGTGCGGCACCAATTGCCAGCACCAGTGCCACCAGCACCATCACTGGCCCGGTCATCCCCAGCCCCGGATCGTGCGGCTTGGTCGGGTAGTCGTCGCGTTGCGGTCCCAGAAACACCGCCCCGATCAGCCGGAAACTATAGGCCGCAGACACCGCCGCGCCCAACGTGACCAGCGCAGCAAGCAGCCACGGCGACCCGGCAAACCCGGTGTGCGACACCTCTTCCAGCAGCATTTCCTTGGACAAAAAGCCGTTCAGCGGCGGCACCCCGGCCATAGACAGCGCCGCAAGCCCGGTCAGCACGAACGCCACCGGCATCAGCCGCGCAAGCCCGCCCAGACGCGACAGCGACCGCGTGCCTGCCTCGTGATCCACAATCCCCGCCGACAAAAACAGCGCGGCCTTGAAGCTGGCGTGGTTGATGATGTGAAAGATCGCGGCCAGCAGGGCGGGCTTCGTGCCCAGCCCCAAAAGCAGGGTGATCAGACCCAGATGGCTGACGGTCGAATAGGCCAGCATCGCCTTCAGATCATCCTTGAACAGCGCGGTCCACGCGCCCAGCAGCATCGTCAGCAACCCTGCGGTGGCCACGATGCCAAACCATTCCGGCGTGCCCGACAGCACAGGCCAGAGCCGAGCCAGCAGGAAAATCCCGGCCTTCACCATGGTTGCCGAATGCAGATAGGCCGAAACCGGGGTGGGGGCTGCCATCGCCTGCGGCAACCAGAACTGGAACGGCACCTGCGCCGATTTGGCAAAGGCCCCCAGCAGGATCAGGATCAACATGGGCAGATACAAGGGCGAGGCTTGAATGACATCGGCCTTGGTCAGGATCACCGACAGCTCGAACGACCCCGCCATCCGCCCCAACAGCAGCGCCCCGCCGATCAGCGCAAGACCCCCCGCGCCGGTCACTGTCAGCGCCATCCGGGCCCCGCGACGGCCCTCGGGCAGGTGGCTCCAGAACCCGATCAAAAGGAAGGATGACAGCGAAGTCAATTCCCAGAACACCAGCAAAAGCAGGATGTTGTCTGATAAAACGATGCCCAGCATCGCCCCCTGAAACAGCAGCAGATACGCGTAAAACTGGCCCATCGGATCGCGGGGGGCCAGATAGAACCGGGCGTAGATGATGACCAGCAGCCCGATGCCAAGGATCAGCCCGGCGAACAGCATGCCCAACCCGTCCAGCCGCAAGCTGAACGCGAGTCCCAGTTGCGGCAACCAGTCGACCCGCTGAGCAAATGTTTCGCCGCGCAACACCGCCGGGGCCAGCGACAAAAGCCCCGCCAGCGCCGCCGCCGTCGTCAACCCGACTGCCAGCGCCTGCGCCCCGCGACCCGCACGATGCACAAGTCCCGGCAGCAACGCTCCGAGGAAGGGCAGACAAACCAGCAGGATCAAAGGCATCGGCGAGGTGGTTCCCGTCATGTCAACAAAGGGCGACATTTTGGCGCCTTTGCCGATATAGGCAGCGAATGACGCGGGGCCAACCACTATCGGGCAGACTTTGCACCTTGATTGCTCAAAAAATCCACACGCAGGGGGGCAAACGCGCCAGATTGCCCTTTCACAGGCCCTAAACTTGGCGCAGGGCCGCGTTTTGATCGATCAGATAACGCTGGGACAACGGGATCGCCGCTGCCCCAAGCGACCGGGCCTGCGCGCCGACGCTGCCCGTCCGCACCGTGGGCAGGGTGATGCCCGACAGGTCCAGTTTCCCCAGCGCGGCCCGCGTACGCCGCGTTACCTCGGCCCGAACCGCAACCGGCATCCAGCCGTCGATCAGCACCGCCTCCAGTTCCAGCAAAGTCGAGGCGGACAGGATCGCCGCGGCCAGCCCGTGAGCGGCGGCATCGATCCACGACGACAACACCGGGTCGCTGACCTGCCACGGTTCGGGGCGTTCCCACAGATGGTCTGAAGGCTCGCCCGCCGCCTCCATCATGCGGGCCAGCACCGACAGCGATGCCACATCCAGCAGCCGTTGCATCCGTCCGTCCGACCCCGGCACCGGCAGCGGCCCCACGCCTGCCGCGTTGCCCGTGCGGCCCAGAAACAACTGACCGTTCAGCACAAGACCGCCGCCGATAAACGTACCGACGTAGAAATAGAGAAAATCCTTCGGCCTGTCCCCGGTGCCGAACACCAGTTCCGCACCGCAGGCCGAGGTTGCATCGTTTTGCACATAAACCGGCATGCCGGTGATCGGCGCCAGTTCCGCCTGCATGTCGCAGTCGCGCCATTCATCCATCTCGGCTTGTGGCGCACCCAAGGCCTGCACCCAGTTCCACAATTGGAACGGCATCGCGACACCCATCCCGCCAATACGGTCGTGAAAGGCGGGCGGCAGAGAGGCGGTCATCGTAGGCAACGCCTCGCGCACAAAGGCCAGTACCGCGCCCGGTGTGGGATAGCGGTAAACGCGTCGCTGGGTGATCTGCACAACGCCCAGAAAGTCGATCAGCGTCAGGTCAGCCGAGCGACGCCCGATTTTCAGCCCCAGAAAGAATGCGCCATCTGCTGCCAGCAACATCGGCACCGATGGCTGGCCGATCTTTCCGCGCACTGGCTGACCACGTTGCAACAGCCCGTCCTGTTCAAGCGCGCGCATGATCACGCTGACGGTTTGTGCGGACAGGCCGGTGATCCGGGCAATGTCTGTTTTCGACAATGCTCCATGCTGGCGCACGAGGCTGAGCACCAGCCGTTCATTCTGCGCCCGCATCCCAGACTGATTGGTGCCGCGCAGGGCGACGGTTTCGGGATTGTGCCGATCAAAATCGGTAACGGGCTGGGTCATGATTTTCAACCGGAACCTAAGGCGCTGATCACGCCTTTTCGCAGGATCACGTTTGCAAACAGCGCCATTTCCGATGTGGCAACTATGGTGTGGGCGGCCCGGATGCGCGGGTAAAGCTGCGCACCGGACAGTGGCGTTATTGCCAGACCGCGCGCGGCACACACGGCGTCAATCGACGCATGCACCGTGCCGACCTGTGCGGAATCGTTGTTCTGGCTCGCGCGGAACACACCGCCTTCGCCAGTGGTTTCGATCGGCAGAACCTGCAAGATCGCCTCCAGGACCGCCATGACCCCGTGCCCATCAGCCCGCACCAGACGGCGGGCGTGATCCTGCGCCGGGTAGTTGCCGTCAACTAGAGCGATTTCATCCCCGTGCCCCATGGCGCGCAGAGCAAACAGCAAATCCGGCCCCAGCAGGGGCGGCAGTCCGATCAACATCCTGGCCCCCCCTTTGACGCCGACTTTCCCGGCGCAAATGCCGACAACTGGCAGACATTGCGACCAGCGCGGGGCGGCTGTCAATAATAAATCACTCTGATTTATTTATCTTGACGCAAGGCGCGGAATCGTTGTTTGGTATCTGTGTCGCCGGGCTGGGAGGCTTTGGGGTAGACGAAACCGGGGGGACACCCCTGATCCTTGGGAGGGATGACCTATGAAATTCAAAGCTGCCGCTCTGGCGGGCGCTGCCGTGTTGGCCATGATCGCAGGCTCGGCTTCGGCTGCCGATCTGGCCTGCCTGATCACCAAGAACAACACCAACCCGTTCTTCGTGAAGATGAAGCAAGGCGCCGAGGCTGCCGCCACTGCCGCTGGTCTGGAATTCCAGGCCTATGCCGGTGAAAAGGACGGCGACGCTGCTCCGCAAATCACTGCGATCGAAAACTGCGTTGCCGGTGGCGCCAAGGGCATTCTGATCACCCCGTCCAACGACTCGGTCGGCCCGGCCCTGAAGGCCGCCCGCGCTGCAGGAATTTTGGTTATCGCGCTCGACACGCCGCTGACCGATGCCGACGCTCAGGACATCACCTTTGCGACCGACAACTTCGAGGCGGGTCTGTTGATCGGCAAGTGGGCCGCAGCGACCCTGGGTGCCGAGGCTGCAAATGCCAAGATCGCCATGCTCAACATCAACAAGGATAACATCTCGGTCGACGTGCAGCGCGACACCGGATTTCTTGTCGGTTTCGGCATCGAAGTACCGGACCTGAAGGTCATGGGGTCGGAAACCGATGCCCGGGTGATCGGGCACGAATCTTCGGACGCAAACCCCGAAGGCGGCCTGCGTGCGATGGAAAACCTGCTGGCACGCGATCCCGACATCAATGTGGTCTTCACGATCAATGAGCCCGCTGCCGAAGGTGCCTATCAGGCGCTGAAGAACGCGGGCAAGGAAGGTCAGGCGATCATCGTTTCGGTTGACGGCGGCTGCCCCGGTGTGGCTTCGGTCAAGTCGGGCGTCATCGGTGCCACCTCGCAGCAATACCCGCTGCTGATGGCCTCCAAGGGTATCGAGGCGATCGTCGCATTTTCGAAGGACGGCACCAAGCCGTCCGTGTCCGATGGCTTGACGTTCTTCAACACCGGCGTGAACCTGATCACCGACAAGCCCGTCGATGGCGTGCCGTCACTGGACAGCGCCGAAGGCACCGAACTGTGCTGGGGCTGATGGCCTGACCGCTGCCGGACAAAATTGCTGATAACGCAAAGGGCGACATTACAGTCGCCCTTTGTATTAGCCGGGCAAACCGGTGCAACACCACTGACACCGGCGGGGGGGCAATGAGCGACCAGGGAAAACCAACCAAGACCATTTCGGACTTCGAAGCCAGACTTGCCGAAGCAGACAAGAAGGTCGCGAGTTTCGAAAAAGACGACCGCTCGCTGGTGTTTCTTGCGCGGGGGTTCCTGCGATCCTATCCGACGGTCATTCCGGCGCTGATCCTTGTGGTTTCGGTGCTGGTCTTTGGCATCATCGCCCCGCGCTTTCTGCAACCCGCTGCGCTGTCCACGGTGTTGCAGCAGGTGACGGTTACCGGGTTCATCGCCATCGCGCAGACATTGATCATTCTGACGGCGGGGATCGATCTGTCGGTCGGGGCCATTCTGGTGATCTGTTCGCTGATCATGGGCAATCTGGCCGTGTTCGCAGGCTTGCCGGTCGGGCTGGCCGTTCTGGTCGGCATGTTCTTTGGCGGGATCATGGGTTTTATCAACGGGTTTCTGGTGGCTGTCGTCAAGATGCCCCCCTTCATCGTGACACTGGGTACGCTGTCGATCTTCAACGCGTTGAAGCTGTGGTATTCGCAATCGGAATCGATCCGCAACCTTGACATAGAACAGAATGCGCCGGCGCTTTTGTGGTTCGGCAAGGGCGTGATGATGTGGGGCACACGGATCACCTTTGGCAGCATGGCATTGCTGCTTCTGGCGGCGATCGTGTGGTATGTGCTGACACAGACCGCATGGGGGCGGCATGTGCACGCCATCGGCGACGATCCGGAGGCCGCCATGCTGTCGGGCATCCGGATCAAACGCACGCTGATTTCGGTCTATGTGGCCGCGGGTGTGATCTGCGGCTTTGCGGCATGGGTGGCAATTGGCCGGGTTGGCACGATCTCGCCCATCGCGTTCGACACGATCAACCTTGGCTCGATCACCGCTGTGGTGATCGGTGGGACGTCGTTGTTCGGCGGACGGGGGTCTATCGTCGGGTCGGTTCTGGGGGCGATCATCGTGGGGGTGTTCAACACTGGATTGTCTCTCGCGCGGGTCGATGACTACTGGCAGATGTTTGCGGCGGGCTGTCTGGTCATCGTTGCTGTGGCACTGGATCAATGGCTGCGGAGGGCCTCGCAATGACCGATGTGCAGCCGATCCTGAAAACCCGTGGCCTGATGAAACGCTATGGCACCGTTGTGGCCATGTCGGGGGCCGATTTCGACCTGATGCCGGGGGAAATCCTTGCGGTTATCGGCGATAATGGCGCGGGCAAATCAACGATGATCAAGGCACTGTCCGGGGCGGTGATACCGGACCACGGCACGATCGAGCTGGAGGGCAAGACGGTGCATTTCCGCGGGCCGCAAGAGGCGCGCAAGGCGGGCATTGAGACGGTTTACCAGAACCTTGCGATGTCGCCCGCGCTTTCGATTGCCGACAACATGTTTCTGGGTCGCGAATGGCGCAAACCGGGGATCATGGGAACGGTGTTTCGCCAGATGGACCGCCCCCGGATGGAGAAATTTGCGCGCGACAAACTCAACGAGTTGGGCCTTATGACGATCCAGAACATCGGTCAGGCGGTGGAGACGCTGTCGGGTGGCCAGCGTCAGGGGGTTGCGGTGGCTCGGGCTGCGGCGTTCGGATCGAAGGTGGTGATCCTCGACGAGCCGACGGCGGCGTTGGGGGTCAAGGAAAGCCGCAGGGTGCTGGAACTGATCCGCGATGTGCGCAGCCGGGGCATCCCGATCGTGCTGATCAGCCACAACATGCCGCATGTGTTCGAGGTGGCCGACCGCATCCATATTCACCGTCTGGGCAAGCGGCTGTGCGTGATCAATCCGTCGGAACATTCGATGTCGGATGCGGTGGCCTACATGACCGGGGCCAAGGTGCCCGAAGGCGTGGCCGAACAGGCATGACGCCGCAGGGCCTTGCCGATCTGATCAAGGCGCGTGCCGGGGCGGGGCGGTTTCTGACGGCGCTGGCAGGTCCTCCGGGGGCGGGGAAATCGACCCTTGCGGCGGCGGTGGTTGCCGCGCTGGGGCCGGGGGCCAAAGCCGTGCCGATGGACGGCTTTCATTATGACGATGCCGTGCTGACCGCGCGGGGGGCGCTGGCGCGCAAAGGTGCGCCGGATACCTTTGACGTCACGGGCTTCTTGCATCTGCTGCGACGGTTGCGCGTCGAGGACGAGGTGGCAATCCCGCTGTTCGACCGCGATCTGGAGATCAGCCGGGCAGGGGCGGACATCGTGACGCGCGACGACCGGTTGCTGGTGGTCGAGGGCAACTATCTGCTGTTGGACGAACCGCCTTGGGTCCAAGCCGCCCCGCTGTTCGATCTGACCGTGTGGATCGACGTGGCAGAGGCCGAGTTGGACCGCCGCCTGTTGGCCCGCTGGGCGCATTATGGCAAGACCCCCGAGGCCGCGCGGGCGTGGATCGACGGCAATGACCTGCCCAATATCCGCCGGGTGGTGTCGGGGTCGCGGGCCGCAGATGTGGTTTTGCGGGGGGGCTTGTAGGTTTGGATCAAGTTACGGGCCAAGTCGGATGCAAGCCGTTCCGAAACTTCGGAGCGACGTGGCCGCCTTGCGGGTCAGTTGAACCGCACCCCCGTGAACGACCATAGCAGCATGGTCGAAATCCCGAGCCCGACCGTCACCACCACGGCCAGCACACGTGTGCCTCGCCCGTCCGGCAAGGGCCAGGCGAGCACGGTTGCTGACACCGCCGCAAGGGCCAGGGTCTGCCAGTCATACCATTCGGCCGCAATGACCAGCGCACGAAAGGCGCTGATCAGCGCGCCTGCTTCTTCGTCCGGGTAAGGCAGCCCCAGGCCGACCGCATATAGAACCTCGCGCGAGTGGGTCAATGCCACCAGCACCAGCGCCGCGAAGGCCAGAAACGCCCGCAGATGCCTTCGGCGCAATAGCCAGATCAGGGCCGCCATCGCCGGGAGCATCACCCATGGCAGGACAAAAGTGACAAGTGCCATGATGCCGAACATGCTACCTTCCGCTTTACTGACTGCGAGTTTGCGCGGATACTGGGCACAAAGCAACCTTGGCAAATGTAGAACTAAACGGAAAGGGACGATTTCACCGAAGATAAAACGCCCGAGTTCTGTCTGCAGCGGCCAGTCTGGAGGCCTGTTCAAAGAGCATTATACCGCCTCTACTCCAAAACCCGAAAGTTCTCGTGGGTTATGACGCGGAAGTTGTCTGACACCTTGTCGCGGAATTTCTTCCATTCCTGCGGGATGGTTTCTCGCATGAACGCAAGAATGGCGTC
>Ga0209702_10002524_pt1 | contig 31679 bp, 29 predicted proteins | sample FRY01_FD_187210 | JGI IMG/M metagenome (GOLD analysis project Ga0209702, IMG submission 187210) | Freshwater microbial communities from Lake Fryxell liftoff mats and glacier meltwater in Antarctica - FRY-01 (SPAdes) (version 2) | ecosystem: Environmental > Aquatic > Freshwater > Ice > Glacier...
TGATGTTTAAAGCCTGGTTAAGGGGTGTCCATCATTCAGTCAAACACCTCCAATCCTACATCGATGAATATACGTACCGGTTTAACAGGCATCAGATGAAAGTGGGTAAAATGCTCGCGCACGCGTGTCGCGTGTAAAATGCTCGCGCACGCGTGTCGCGTGTGATGTCGTAATTAATATAAACACAGGTAATATTAACATTGCTGGCGTGCGCTCAATGTCATTAAGTTAAGATTTAAAGTCTTGAAAATCAACTATTTATGTTGTTTACGTGTTTTGTTTTTTGTATATTTAACTCATAATAAAATAGTTAAAATGCAAAAAAAACCTCTCTTTTTATTATAGAAAAACTGAGGGAAACGATTTTCAGTCCGGAGTTGGCTTTAAGGTTTAAAATGGAAAAACAAGACTTTACCCGCAATAGAAAGCAGCCATTCTGTGCTACCCTGCTTTTTATGTTCAATTTATTGAAAAGGAGTCTGGCAATCGAAATTGATGGTTTTGTATGTCATTTAAACGAAAAACTTTCTTCAGGCAGAACACTGTATTTTACTACCAGTGCCTTTATTCAAAACAGGAAAAAAATTAAGCCGGGAGTTTTTAGCTATTTGTCAGCGGTGATCATTGACAACTTCTATACGACTGAGAATAGCAATTTAAAGGTTTTGAAAGGCTTCAGGGTACTTGCTGTAGATGGTTCCAGGATAACCCTTCCATTTACAACAGCATTAAAAAATCGTTACTGAGTAAGTAAAAACCAATCCCAAACGGAAGTTGTACAGGCAAGAGCATCCGTTTTGTACGATGTGTTAAACCACCTCGTATTGGATGCGGCCTTAGATAATCTGGATCAGGGAGAACGAGAGCTGGCATTACGACATAGGCATCAATGGAAGGAAAATGATTTGATCATTTATGACCGGGGATATCCTTCCTATGATTTTATACATGAGCATCTCAGGCTGAATATAGATTGCCTGATCCGGATTAGCACCTCCTATAATTCGATTGTAAATAATTTTGTGGCTCAGGGCAAAAAATCTATACTTATAACGATCTATCCTAATGAGAGAAAGTCCTTTAAAGACAAGGAATACGATAAAAACAGCAGTATAGAAGTGCGTCTGTTGCGAATTGATCTGCCCGGCGCAGAAGTAGAGGTATTGATGACTACTTTATTGGATAGCCAAAAATACCCGGCTACAATGTTTAAAGAATTGTATTTCTTAAGATGGGGCGTTGAAACCTTTTACGATAGATTAAAGAATAAACTTAAGGTAGAACATTTTACAGGTTATTCAGAAGTAAGTATCCAACAAGATTTCTTCTGTGCCATCTTCATCAGCAACCTTCAATCGGTCATAGTGAATGATCTGCAAGATGAACTAACTGTACAAAATAAAAGAAAGCAACATGATTATAAGGTAAATACCAATTTGTCCTACGGCTTTTTAAAGGACAGAATTCTGGAACTCCTATATAAAGAAGCTCCTTTAGAGCGTATAGTCCATGAACTGGAAGGCCTGTTCCTTAGCCACACGATCCCTATACGGACGAACCGGTCTAATAACAGAAATATGGGTAAATACAGATGTAGAACCAAACCTAAAGTAACTAAGAATCAAAGGTATGCAATATAAAAATCGCTTAACTTAATGACATTGGGCGTGCGCTAGCAAAGGTTTAAAGAAAGAAAAAAATATTAAGACGCACGCGACACGGATGGGCTAGCAAAAGAAAATAAATAATAAAAATAATAAGATACACGCGAAACGCGTGCGTTAGCAAAGCTAGTAAATAGGTTCGGAATATGAGATTAAACGAAAGAACAATATTTATCTGCGGTATACTCGGAACGGTATTTTTCGCAATGGCTTCAGTTCTGGCCGGATTCCTAGCAGAAAATTATGATCCTGTGACACAGCTTATCAGTGAATCCATGTCCGAAGACCGGCCTTACTCTAAAGAAATTCGATTTTTCAAATATATTCCATCAGGGATTCTAATTCTGATTTTTGCTCTTGCAGCTCCTGTCAATATGCCCAAATCAAACCAGATTAGAATGAGCTTTTATGGGATCGCTTTATTTTATGGATTCGCCACTATTCTGGTTGGAATTTTTCCTTGCGAAGCTGGATGCAATATGGAAATGATTAATCCGGGCATCGCTCAAATAATACATAATTTCAGTGGATTGTTTACTTATATTGGTATGCCTGTCTGCCTTTTACTTATTGGTTTCGGATTAAAAAATGTCAATACCCGGAAATTATTATCACGGGTCTCCATTTTACTTGGCATCAGTTCGGCTTTCTTTGTTTTGGTCTTGTTTTCACGCGCCTTAAACCCTTATGCCGGATTAATAGCGTTTGATCGAAGGGATTTTTATTTTATGGATTATTGGCTGTTCGATATCTATCAGAAACCATAAAAACCGGATCTGAATTATAGGTAGCAAACTCGACACGCCTGCTCTAGCAAAAGAGAATGGAAACTTTACCATGATCAGATCTTTATCCAAATCACTGTCGTCCTTTATTTTTTCTGCTAATCGCTTATCAGCCGATTGCGTAAGTAAAAAGAAAAGGCCTTTTTATCCTGCAATATTAAAGAGGAACAAAAGAAGAAAAAATATGGCTATTAACTTTCTCAAATTCAGCACGATGTAATTACAATAAAATTATAATTCAATATTTTAGTTGAAAATGGGTAGCGGAAAGATGTTGCTTACCATTTTGAGTTGTAAGTATTATTGATAGATTATAAGTTATAAGCCATACTAATTGAAAATGATTCATTTACACCTCAAGGCTGGTGCCTGAGATATGAGGTCTCAAGCCAACACTTCCTCCAAAACTTCGTGTGATCTTACCTGTCCGAAGCCTTCAACATGTAGCCTGTAATATTCAAGAACTTTCTCCAGCAATTGTTTTCTTTGAGCTGAAGAAATTTTCAGATCTTCCAAATTGTCAAATTTAGCGTTCAGAATTGAGGTCCAGAGCCCTGTTAGTGGCTGTTCAACAATCAGGGCATGAGGGGGCTGCATTTTAGAATAACAACCGTTCTTAAGATCAAAAAAATCAGCTTTGCCGGCTAAAGTAGTGTCGGGATAGAATCCCAGAAAACGGCTTAACCTCAGTAGAAAATACAAGTGAAAATTTGATACCCCTTTACTTATACTGTCAAGAATCTCAATGGCATGAAAAAGAAATTCGAATAGAACCTCGTCTGATTCATGTTGCCTAAGTGACTTGTAAAGCACCTCATTTAAAAACATGGTAATCGAACTTTTTACAATATCATAGGGGATGCTGAGGAAAACCGGTAAATGTCTTAACTCCGAAACGCGTTGAATATTTCCTGAAGTTTTATGATAAACCACCATATCTAAAAGATGCAATGGTTGCAAACTGTTTAGTTTGATCTTTGATTTAGGCCGCTTTATTCCGTTGATTAGGTAAGACTGTAAACCAAATTTTTCTGTAAAAACCTGCACCACCACGCTGCTTTCAGAATAGTTTGTAGTTTTAAATACGATTCCTCTAGTTTTATGGAGCATGGATGATCTTTGGAAGAAGTATCAGAATTCCGACTATAAGGGCCATTAAAGATGCGATCAGAACCATTCCCGCAGCAATATCTTTGACCATGCCTGCCTTGAAATTGTATTCTGGAGAAGCCAGATCAACCAAAGTCTCAATCGCAGTATTCGCAAGTTCGGCCATTAATACTATAGATATGGCCGCAATTATCCAGAGCCATTCGGCAGTAGTAAGGTTCAAATAAAAACAAAGTCCTGTAATTATAAGAGCAACAAAACAATGTACTCTAAAATTCAACTGGGTTTTGAATGTGTACTTTAAACCCTTGAAGGCGAAAGTAAATCCATCAAAAAACTTCTTCATGCATTGTTAAAATTTAACATGGCCAAATTCAATTATTTCTAATTTCCTAACAGATATTGAATTATCAGATTAATCAAGTCCAAATTAAGAATTTTTGTAGTTTTACGGACTGTTTTTGCCATTATCCTAAACCGCACAGCATGTGGAATAACTTTTCCAAATTTATACTATCCAACCGGATTCCAATTCTTGTATTATTTTTTGTTTTAACTCTGTTCATGTCATGGAAAGCCAGTTTTGTTAAATTATCCTACACAGGTAGCAAAATTCTTCCGCAAACTGATTCCGCTTTTATAAGTTACAATGATTTTAAAAGCAAGTTTGGTGAAGACGGGAATATGATGGTTTTGGGTACAAGCTCTCCAAAGTTAATGAACAAAGAAATGTTCAATGATTGGAGCGAATTAGCATCAGAACTGCAAAAACTTGAAGGAATCAAACAAGTAGTTTCTATTGGTAACCTATATGATCTTCAGAAAGATACCATAAATCAGCGCTTTGTTTTAAAGCAAATTAAGGCTGGGACTGTCCTTCGCGATTCTGAGATGGACAGTATTAAAAACCGCATTTATGACCTGCCATTTTATGAGGGGTTGATCTATAGTAAAAAAAGCAATGCGACATTAATGGCCATTAACTTCGATCATAAAATCCTAAACACGCCTAAGCGTGGTCCAATTATCAAAACGATATTGGAAAAAGCGGATGCATTTAGTAAAAAACACAGTGTAGACGTACATTATTCGGGGCTCCCTTTCATCCGGACAGCAGTCAGTCAGCTGGTATCCAGGGAGTTTGTATTATTTCTTGGTCTTTCCATTCTGGTCTCTGCGATAATTCTGTTTATGTTTTTCAGAAAGTTATATCCGGTTCTGTTCCCAATCATCCTAGTAATTGTTGGAGTGATCTGGAGCCTGGCAACACTGGTGATGTTCGGATACGAGATCACGATTCTAACAGGTTTAATTCCTCCTCTGATTGTTATCATCGGAATACCCAATAGTATCTTGCTCTTGAATAAATACCATAATGAACTGAGAAAGCATGGCGATAAAGACAAGGCATTGCACGTTACCATACTTCGGATATCAGAAACCACACTGATCGCCAATATTACCGCCGCAATTGGATTTGGAGTTTTATTTTACACAGGTAGTGCATTATTAGTTGAATTTGGAGTTGTTGCTGCCTTGAATGTAATGGCAACTTGGTTTATCTGCCTTTGTCTAATACCAATCATCTTCAGTTATCTTCCTGTACCCAAGCTTAAGCCACAGGAAGATCATGATAATGGTTTCTTACACAAGCTACTTGTAAACACCGACTTTCTCGTTCATAATCGCAGTCGTTTGATTTATGTTTTTACCATTGTAATTACCCTGATCTCATTTCTTGGGGTGCTGCAGATTAATGTAAACGGTTATGTGGTTGATGATCTCCCTCAAAACTCTCCAATTAATCGCGATCTGAAGTTCTTTGAAAACAATTTTGAAGGCATTTTACCGCTAGAAGTTAGCATTGATACCCGGAAAAAGAATGGGGTTCTAAATCTATCAACCATCAAAAAGGTGGATAAAATGGAGGAAATGATCTCGGCATACCCTGAAATTTCGCGTTCAGTTTCACTAAACAAAGCATTAAAATACGCTTCTCAAGCTTTCTATAATGGAGATCCTCAGTTCTTCCGCATCCCGAATGATATGGAGAAGAACTTTGTTCTATCTTATCTTGCAAATTCTGGCGGGAATAGTGATATGCTGAAAGGCTTTATCGACAGCAATAAACAAGTGGCAAGAGTAAGTTTTCAGATGGCTGATGTCGGGTCAAAACGAATGAATGTTTTGATGAAGGAATTAAAACCGCGCATCGATTCAATTCTAAATCCGGAGCGCTTTGACGTATTGTTGACAGGTTCGAGTATTATTTTCTCGAAAGGAACAGATTATATGCTGAAACACCTGATGGAAAGTATCCTGCTTGCTATATTTCTGATTTCAATGCTAAGGTTGTTCCAGTTCAGAGACCTTAGAATTATGTTCATCTCGCTTTTACCCAATATTATCCCTTTGATTATAACAGCAGGTTTGATGGGCTTTTTCAATATCCCGCTCAAGCCCTCCACCATTTTGATATTTACCATTGCTTTCGGACTTGCATCCGATCAGACCATTTATTTCCTAACAAGGTATCAGCAAGAATTACAGTCGACAGATTTCACAACAACTAAGGTAATTTCAGACACCATCCGTGAGACCGGGGTAAGTATGACCTATATCGCACTAGTACTATTTTTCGGATTTGGGATTTTTACGGCATCAACCTTTGGAGGAACCATGATCCTAGGATTACTCTTGTCGATAACACTCATCATCGCATTAATTTCGAACCTTACACTTTTACCTGCCTTGCTTGTGCTGATAGATAAACGGAAAAGAAGAAAAATCGCAAAAGCTAAAGGAGAAACCTGGGATATTTAATCTAGGCTGGTGCGCGCGCAATGTCTTTATTTAAGTGATATTAAATTTATCGTTTTCCAGTAATCGGTAATAGGAGATCTGTTCAGGCCTATCTTCCGATAAGGCACTGAAGATAGAACTTTGGGTCTTGGAATATTGGTTCCAAAAAGTCCTGGCACGTACACCCAAACGTTTATCCCCGCCATACCCTTAAAATTCAAAATAAATAATGAGGGTGGCAATAAATCGTCCACAACTTAGTTTTTTATTCAAAGATGGCCTTTAAAATGACATAATATTTGTGTGTAAAGGTTAGCCTCCGGGAGGCGGGCTTAGTCGTATCTCCTACCATTGACATTTGTATTATTGCTTTTAAAATATTGATATTTTCAAAATAAAGTATCTCTCGCAAAGACATATTACGAATAGTGATAACAGGTTTTAGTACCCAGCCAGCCCTAATAGAAAAAGCCCTTCCCGTTTATTCAGGAAGGGCTTTTTTATTCGTAAGAGAATTATTATGGTTTGGGAGCCACAGCAGCTACAGGCGCTGTTCCCGGAATAATGTTTATCACATCCAATTCGAATATAAGTGGTGAAAATGGAGGAATTCCTTGATTTCCCTGCTCACCGTAAGCCAGTTTCGATGGAAGAATGATAGTAGCTTTTGCACCTTTGTTTAAAAGCATTAATCCTTCTTCAAATCCTGGAATTGAACCACCCATTCCAACTGGAAGTTTCAATGGCTCGTATGGACGCTGAGCGTTGAAGGTTCCGTTTTTCTTGGCAACTTCAGGGAGGCTGGTATCAAATACTTTCCCACTTAAAAACATACCGGTATAGTTCACAACTACTGTATCACCAGGATTAGCTTTTGCTCCGGCACCTTCTTTTGATATTATGTAATTCAATCCTGAAGCAGTAACTTTCGGTTTCAGACTTTTTGAGGAAACATAAGCCTTAACTTTTGCAACTTCTGCAGTTTTAGCCTGCTCCATTTCTACTTTCAGAAACTCGTCAATCTTTCCGCGGAAAAGACTATCATTTAATGAACCTTTTGGAATTACTTTGTCAATTTTAATGGTGTAAACCAAGTATTTCTTAGTGGTATCTGAAGGTTGTGGACGACCCATCTTTTGAACCATTGAATCAATATTGATTTTAAAGGTCGCGCTGTCACCTTCACTTAAAAGACCAAGTGCTGCAAAAAGGTCACCTTTGAATACAGATTTTTCTTTGACTAATAAAGACGGACGGTCATAATCATAAGAACTGTATAAAACTGAATCGCCTTCAGTTTTTTCAATTGCTTTAAAAGCTACAAAATCACCTTCTTTAATTTTTTCGCCAGATTTGTCAGTGTGGATCTTGTACAACATATCCCCTTCACCTTTTTCAAAATTGTTGCAAGCCGTTAATCCAGTAACTGCCAGCCCTAATACGATTACTAATTTTTTCATTTGTTTTAATTGTTTTGAAATATACATTGTTTTTTAATTGAATCAATCAGGAGAAGAAATATTTTCTTTTTTTCTTAAAAACACCAGAAAGCTTCTTTTGTATTTATTTATTGTTTTTTACTGTTTTAAAATTAATTCAAATCTAAGATTCATATTACTGAATCAGTTGTGATTTATACTCCGGCAATATCGTATTAAATTTTTCTCTTACCGTTTCAATTTTTTCTTGTGAAAAACCGCCTGCTGCATTTCTATGTCCGCCACCATTGAAATATTTTTTACATATTTCATTTGCAGGAAAATCGCCGGTAGAACGTATAGACAACTTTACTACATCCTGTCTTTCAATAATTAGGATAGCTAAACGGATTCCGGTAATTGAAAGGGCGTAATTTACAATACCCTCAGTATCGCCTGTCGAAATTTTATATTCATCAAGTTCTTGTTTAGTGATTACAATAATTGCTGTATTATATTCATTTAATACCTCAAGCTTATTCAGGAGGCAATGACCAAGGAATCGAAGTCTGTTTTCCGAAAAATCATCATAAATCAGCTGATGAATCAATGTATTGTCGGCACCGCAATCAATCAGGTCGGCCACAATACGGTGTACGTTAGAAGTTGTTGAACGGAAACGAAATGACCCGGTATCGGTCATGATTCCAGTGTAGAGGCAACTTGCAATATCTTTATTTAACAGCTGTCTATCACCCATTATATTGACTATAAACTCATAAACTAATTGAGCAGTTGCGCAGGCGCTGGTAGTCCAAAGGCGATAATCTTCAAAACCTTCAGGCTCTAGGTGATGATCGATCAATACTTTTTTTGCTTGGGATGCACGAACGTAATTCCCCATCTCGTTGATACGAGCTAGGGAATTAAAGTCAAGGCAAAAAATCAGATCAGCCGATGAGACTAATTGCCGAGATTGCTCAGGCTTTTCTGTATAAATGATTACCTCAGCATTATTAGGCAGCCATTGTAAAAAAGTTGGATAGTCTGTTGGGGTAATTACACTTACTTGATGACCTTTGAGGATTAGATAATTGTATAAACCTAAAGAAGACCCCATTGCGTCACCATCCGGTTTCGGATGTGTTGTAATGACAATGTGCCTTGGTTCAGTTAAAAACTCTTTTAGGGGGGCTAATTCTAACATCTATATTAAAAAGAAATGCAAAGTTATTAAAATAACTGATTCTGAGTTATTCATTTTTTAAAATCCTTTATGCTTTGATTTATTAGCAGTACTTTTGCAGCAATTTTGATAAAATAAGATGGCAACGAACAGAACTTTTACAATGATTAAGCCCGATGCAATAGCCAATGGCCATACCGGAGCAATTTTAGATGATATTATTAAGGGAGGATTTAAAGTAATTGCTTTAAAATATACCCGTTTGAGCAAAGATATTGCAGGGCAATTCTATGCAGTACACAGTGAGCGCCCTTTTTACAAGGATCTGGTTGATTTCATGTCATCTGGTCCAATTGTAGCTGCAATCCTTGAAAAGGACAATGCAGTTGAGGATTTCCGCAAGCTGATTGGTGCAACTGACCCTGCTAAGGCAGATTTAGGAACTATCCGTAATAAGTATGCAAAATCTATTGATGCAAACTCAATTCATGGATCAGATTCAGATGAAAACGCAGAAATAGAAGGACGTTTCTTCTTTAGCGCATTCGAGCGCTTTTAAGCCTCCAAATATTGTCATCCTGTAATTTTTGCAGGCTGACAATATAAAAATCATAGTGATGAAAATTCTTCAAGTCCGCTTTCTGATCTTCTTTCTGGTCATGTTGGTTGTACCTGCCGCTGTTTCTTACCTAGGTGGCTGGGACCGCAATGTGGATTATTTATTTGTTCTCAAGGCATTTTCAATTGCCTTTTTTATGACAGTTTTGTACTTCCTGCTTGTAAAGAACTACAACGAAAAATAAATAAATTAGAGGAAGATTATTTCGTCAATAATACTACTCCCTGCACGTTCATTCATCTTTTCAATGATGTTAGAGCGCATCATCATTAAGTCATTTTTAATCACTGCTGATTCCAGGCGGATAAATAGCTTGCGATCGCGAATAAAGATGTCCTTGGTGCGGTTAGCAATTGCCTTCCCCATCATTTCTGGCCATGCTACGACCAGAGAAGTTTCATCGAACTTCCTTCTCAGTTTGTAAACCTGAAGCATCTGTTCTATAGCATCTTTAAGTGATTTGTCGTTTGTACGGCTCATTATTATAGGATTTTAATTAAATCCGGTTGATTTAGGATTATTCTTCAGCTGCGTCTGCAAAAAATTTAATACCTGATTGGAACAATAATCTTAGTTAAATTAATGAAAATGTATTGGGATATTAAAATTATATTTTGGGCGTTTTTACACGTGGCAAAGCCATCCCTTTGGGGCTGTCCGCTGTATCTTTTTGGCCTCAAAAACCCAAAAAGGATGCCGCTACCATCGTTAACGCAGCCAGTGCTCTAAATATCCAAGATTATAACGGAAAAGCTTGGCCGAAATTAAGCTATTAACAAACAACTTATAGAGAATAAATGCATTTTTTGCTTACTTGTTATTTCCCCTAGGCACTTTTGATTATTCTTCAACAATATTCCCCTTTTCGATATCAAAAATATTCACCGGAACATCCAACTTAATGAAAATATTTTCAACTCTACCTCTGCTGGTATCGGTGATAAAAATCTGCCCAAAATCTTTGTCGGATACCATTTTCATGAGTTTAGTGGTTCGGGCATCATCCAGTTTGTCGAAAATATCATCCAAAAGGAGCAAGGGTTCAAAACCTTTTTGCTGATGCAGGAACGTGTATTGTGCAAGTTTTAAGGCGATAAGAAATGATTTTTGCTGCCCCTGAGATCCAAATTTTTTCAAGGCCATCCCATGAATACTGAAACTCAGCTCATCTTTATGAATTCCACTAGAGGTACGTTCCAGTATCCTGTCGCGTTCCAAGTTCTTGCTTAATATAGTTGAGAAATCTTCCTGTAGCAGCGGCGAATCATAGACGAGTTCAACTTGTTCTGCATCTTCACTTAGGTATTGGTAATGTTTATTGAAGATCCCTGTAAATTCTTCCATAAAAGCCTTACGCTTTTCGAAAATCTTATTACCCGACATTACAAGCTGATCATCGTAGATTTCCATCAACTCAACATCATAATTGCCCGAAATTGCGATTTGCCTCAGCAAGGCATTTCTGTTCATAAGACTACGGTTATAGTTGATCAGTTCATCAAGGTAAAGGCTGTCTGTTTGGGAGATAACATTGTCGATGAACCTTCTACGTTCTTCACTGCCTTCAATAATCAGACTGATATCATTAGGAGAAATCATTACCAAGGGGAAAAGGCCGATATGATCGGCAAGACGCTGGTATTCTTTTTTATTGCGTTTAAACTTCTTTTTTTGGCTTCGCTTTAATCCGCAGTATATTACCTCATCTGTATCATCCTTTTTGAAGGTTCCTTGGATCATAAAGAGATCTTCTCCCTGCCTAATCTGCTGACTATCAATTGGGTTGAAATAGCTTTTGCATAGTGAGAGGTAATGAATCGCGTCAAGAAGGTTGGTTTTTCCTGCACCGTTATTACCGGTAAAAGCATTGACAGTATCCGAAAAAATTAACTCAGCCTCAGAATAATTCTTGAAATTAATGACGGATAATTTTTGAAGCCACATAGTTGATGCCTGTGCTGAGAAGCGCTTTTGCAAATTTAGTCTTTTCACCTTGTTTTACTGCCCAAATAAAAAAAATCAATCTGTCTGATTTAAAAGTTGATACTTAGTGCGAAAAATGTATTTTTGCGGAATTGGATTTAGTGAACCGGTTTACAACTTTTAATATACAAATGTCAAAAGATCAAAAAGATAACGTAACAGAAACTGACAATCAACTTGGAAATACAAGCAAATTTGTACAGGAAAATGCAAAAAGCTTAGGTGTAATCGCTGCTGCTATTATTGCATTAGTGCTATTATATTTCGGTTACCAAAATTTCTACCTTGCACCAAGAGCAGAAAAAGCAGCGAACGAAATGTTCAAAGCTGAAGAATATCTGGCTATAGACTCCCTGAAAGACAGAGCAATTAAAGGTGATGGTTCATATCATGGATTTGAAAAAATAGCTGATGAATATTCCAGTACTAAATCTGCAAATCTTGCCAATGCTTACCTTGGAGGTCTTTATCTTCAGAAAGGTGAATATCAAAAAGCAGTGGATGCACTCGGTAAATATAGCAGTACCGGTAGCCCAGTAATTGATCCACTTGTATTGGGTATGCTTGGAGATGCTTATAGCGAACTAAAAGAATACTCTAAAGCAATAACTTTCTACAAAAAAGCTGCCGATAAGAACAAAAATACTTTTACCACCCCACTTTTTCTTAAGAAGTTAGGACTCGTTTATGAGGAGCAGAAGGAATTTAAATCTGCAGTAGATACCTACCAGAAGATCAAAACTGATTATTCTGAAAGTGTTGAAGCAGCCTCTGTTGATGCCTATATTGCCCGAGCTGAAGCAAGATTGTAAATAAAAACTTTTATAATGGTTGTTACCGTATATTATAGGTAACAGCCATTTATTATTTAGGAACATGGCCACCATTTTAAAAAGTCTATCAGATTTCTCACATATTGAGATCCCTTCCGGCAAGGATTATAGTATTGGAATTGTCGTTGCGCAATGGAATGCTGAGATTACCGGGGCCTTATATGAAGGAGCTTGTTCTTCGCTTTTGAAAAATGGAGTGCTTGAAGAAAATATTATTACAGTTCAGGTACCCGGTAGTTTTGAACTAACCAGTGGTGCTGATATTTTGTTGTCTTCAAGAAAAATGGAGGCGGTAATCTGTTTAGGTTGTGTGATTCAGGGTGAAACTCCACATTTTACCTTTATCTGTAATGCTGTTGCAAACGGACTTGTAAATGTTTCAATTAAACATAATAAGCCAGTGATATTTGGCGTATTAACGACAGATAATTTAGAACAGGCAAAAGACAGAGCCGGAGGAAAGCATGGGAATAAAGGTGAAGAGGCAGCAGTTACTGCTATCATGATGGCAAAGGTTCAAGCCACTGCCGGTCAATAAATATTTAATTTGATTAATGAATAAAAATCAATAATTTTGAAAAAACTGTAAGCATGAAAAGAGTAATTATAGGCTTAGTAGCTTTATTTATAGCCACAACAGTATTGCAGGCATGTTCATCCAAATTATGCCCGGCTTACGGTACTTACCCAAAATCAAGGCGATAATCCCTCATTTTACTGAATCAGTCAATTTGACCCGACTCTGACGGCTTGTCTGCGTAGTTTTGGTATTTTTACAGGCCAAACAAAATACAAACCATTATCATGAACTGGATCGAACTTAATAGTCCCGAACAATTACAGAATATCATTAATGCTGAAGGATTCAGTGTAATATTCAAACATAGTACCCGTTGTTCGGTCAGTATGATGGCGAAAAAAAGGTTTGAACATGATTGGGATGAGATTCCAGAAGGCACTCCGCTTTATTACCTCGATCTAATCCGTCACCGAGATATTTCAAATGCTATTGCCAATAATTTCAATGTACATCACGAATCTCCACAGCTTCTTCTGATAAAAGGTGGTGAATGTATCTATGAAACCTCGCATAGTGAGATATCTGTAGAGGACTTGGCAGAGCAGATAGTTTAAGCTGAAAGCATAAAGCTTAGAGAGTGCTTGCTGTTTTGGCTAATCCTTAAAATTAAAGACTATATTTTGAATTAGATCCGGGTGCAGACTCTTGGCAACAGGACAATTTCTTGCCGATCTTTCCAATATTGCACGCTGTTTTTCACTATAAATCAGTTCAAGGAAATTAAATATAATTTGGATTTCGCTTACCCTTCTCGGCTCTACAGCCATGATTTTTGTAATGGAGCAGGTGCTGCCATCAATATTAATCCCATGTTCTCTGGCAACAATCCCCATGATGGTAAACATACAGCTTCCCAATGATGCCGATATCAGGTCGGTTGGTGAAAACGCTTCTGCTTTTCCCTGATTATCGAGAGGGGCATCAGTAATGATTTGATTGCCTGAATAAACATGAGTGGCCTGGGTTCTCAGTTCACCTTGGTAAGTAGTTTCTATAGTTGCCATTTTGCGGATTGTTGTGTATAAAAATAATTAAATTGTTGATTATAGAGCTTAAATAATATAATGATATGTATTGTAAAAACAGAGTATTGTCAAAATAACTGTATAGGCCTATCCGACCACAATTCTTATTAAAATTCTTTACTTTTGCATCATGATCGAATTACCGGTTATTCCAGTTAATCAAATGCAACGTAAGCCCGACTGGCTGCGTGTCAAACTTCCCGTTGGAAAGGAGTATGCTCATGTAAGGGCTTTAGTAGATACTCATAAACTTCATACCATTTGCGAAAGCGGCAATTGCCCGAATATGGGCGAATGCTGGGGTGCCGGAACGGCGACTTTTATGATCCTTGGTAATATCTGTACCCGATCTTGTTCTTTTTGTGCTGTAGCAACAGGTAGGCCTCTTGCAGTAGATACTGATGAACCTAATCGTGTGGCCAATTCAGTCCGTTTGATGCAGGTTAAGCATTGTGTGATCACTTCGGTAGATCGTGATGACCTGAAGGACGGAGGTTCTACAATCTGGGCAGAAACCATTAATGCAATCCGTAAAGAAAGTCCTGAAACTACTCTCGAAACCCTAATTCCCGATTTCAGAGGTATCTGGGAAAATCTGGATAGAGTACTTGTTACAAGACCTGAGGTTGTTTCTCATAACCTTGAAACTGTCCGTCGCTTAACAAAAGAGGTAAGAATTCAGGCTAAATACGATCGCAGTTTGGAGTGCCTTCGTCGCATCTATGAAGCAGGTTTACGGACTAAATCAGGCATTATGCTTGGTTTAGGCGAAACTGAAGAGGATGTTTACGAAGCCATGGCAGATCTTCTGGAAGCTGGGGTTCATATTTTGACCTTGGGTCAGTATCTTCAACCAAGCCGAAGTCATCATCCGGTTGTGGATTGGATCAGTCCTGAACAATTCGGAAAGTACAAGGTTCGCGGACTTGAGATGGGCTTCAAATACATTGAAAGTGGCCCGCTTGTACGCTCCTCATACCATGCAGAAAAACATCTTTTCGAATTCTAACCATAAGTCTGTCATCCCGAATCCGCCTTGGGCGGAGAGGGAACTTCCTAAGCCATGCTCAAATTTTTTTCTCGTGCTAGCGAAGTTCCTTCACTACGTTTAGGATGACAGGTTGTGAATCCCATTCCCTAAATAGTATTGCCGTTAAATAGAATCATTTATTCTTACAGATGAATCCTGATATATTTATTCTATGTGGAATTACAATTTCTATGTTTACATCACTACAAACCCGGATAAAACGGTGCTTTATATCGGTGTTACAAATAATATTGAACGAAGGCTATTTGAACATTATGAAAATCGAGGGAGGTGGGAATCTTTTGCGGGGAGGTATTTCTGTTATAATCTTATTTGGTTCGAACACTTCTCTAATATCCACGAAGCTATTGCCAAAGAAAAAGAAATTAAAGGCTGGAGAAGAGAAAAGAAAGAAATTTTAATTGTAAAAACCAATCCAGACTGGAATACAATCATATTCAGTTGACAGCGCAAAGCGGCTAATAGAAAAATCACTGTAATTAAAAAAGCTTTGCTCCGGTTTAACTCAGGAAGGGTCAGTGAAACTCTGAATTATTTCCGGTAGTATCATAGTCAACTCCCCGGGAGGAATACTATACATACCCATCTCCTGATTTAAAATGTCTCCTGCTTTACCGTGGATATAGCAGCCCAGAATCACAGCCTCTTTTGGAGTGTAGGACTGGGCTAAAAATGCCGTAATCATGCCGCTTAATACATCTCCCATTCCACCAACCGCCATTGCAGGGTTACCTGTGGGATTGATCAATATATCGCCTTCTGGCAAAGCAATGAAGGTGTACTGATTTTTCAAAAGGATAATCAAGTTTAATTCCTTAGCCTTTCTCTGAGCCAATGCCACCCGCTCCCACCAAGTGGCCGAGATGCCGAAGAGACGGTCAAACTCTTTCATATGCGGGCAAAGAATAGCCTGTTCGGGTAATTTATGAAGAAGTGCAGGGTTGGCCGCAAGAATATTCAAAGCATCGGCATCAATAAGCATGGGGATTTTAAACTCCAATGACTGTTTTACGAGTTTTACCGCGCTCATATTCGTTCCCAATCCGGGACCGATGGCTATGGCATTAAACTTTTTGGAATGCACTTCAGATTCTAATTCTAACCTGGATAGAGTCATCACTTCAGGTGCGTAGGCATTTAATGCCGACATACTCTTTTCAGGTATGCAGGCGGTGGTTAAACCTGCTCCGGAATGTAGGCAGGCATCAGCGCAAAGCAGTGCCGCTCCCATCGTTCTGGTATTGCCTGCAATAATGAGGGCATGACCATATATGCCTTTATGACTGAATGCTTTTCGGGTTCTAATCAAACCCTCGAGGTCTTTTTCTTCAATGAGCTTCCATGGACCGGCTTGGGATTGAATAAAGGCTTCATCCAAGCCGATATCAACTACAATAAACCGTTCTGTAGCATTTGCTGATTCTGGAAAAAAGAAATTAATCTTTGCACGCTGGAAACTGATGGTCAATTTTGCTTTCAGTACAGTGGCTTTAGGTTCAATAATTCCTTCTGAAGGGAAACCGCTAGGCACGTCAACTGCAATAACTTTTTTCTTTAATTTGTTAAGCTGTATGATAAGTGTTTGAAGATCACCTTCCAATGCTTTATTTAATCCGGAGCCGATTAATGCATCAATTATAACCTTGGCATTTTCTTTGGGGAGACTATTTGCTGCGGATAGTTCAATAATAGGTATCCCTGTCAATTTAAGACGATCAAGATTTATTTTAAATACGGCACTTTCTTTCGGACTGAATCTCGCAATTTTTACAGAAATACGATCATAGGCCTGCTTCTTTAACAGTCGCGCAATGGCCAATCCATCCCCACCGTTATTCCCTGTGCCGCAATAAATACTAATTTGGGTATCCAGTTCAGGAACTTCATCCCTAAAAGCAGTAACAAATGCCATAGAAGCTGCTTCCATAAGATCCAAAGTACTGATAGGTTTGTTTTTAATGGTATAGGCGTCCGCTTCGCGGATTTGGAAAGATGTGAGCAACTGAAGCATGTATAAATTTAAGAAAATGATGTGGTATTGTCTTCGTTAGTCTGGGAATGGAAATTTGAGAAATCTAATAGAGTATTGATTGGAAATTTGTCTTTGCTAGGGGTAATTTATTTCATAAAAATCAATATATTGACAATGTAAATATTTAATAAAGGATAATAAAAGAGCTAAAGTAAAGCCGCATTTGTAGGGCTAAGGGTACTTTTTATCATCGTTATATATAAATTATAGGCCAATTAAAGAAACCGTTAATTAGAAAGGTTGAAGCAACAAAATTTTAATAATATAATGATAAAAACAGAAAATTTTAAGCAAGTTGAAATAACTTCTAAATTACAATTGAGAGAATGGTTGTACGTAAATCATACTAAAAATGAAAGTATTTGGTTGGTAACTTATAAGAAGCAAACTATAGAAAATTATGTTTCTGTTCAAGAAATTTTAGACGAGTTACTTTGCTTTGGATGGATTGACGGAATAAGAAGAAAGTTAGACGAAAACAGAACAATGCAATTAATCGCGCCAAGAAAAGTTGAACATTGGACAAAAACTTATAAAGACAGATTCGCAAAATTAGACAGCAAAGGGCTTGTTGAAAACGCAGGAAAAGAAGCGGTTAAAAAATCTAAAGCAAATGGACTTTGGAATTTTATGGACGATGTTGATGAACTAATTAAGCCAACAGATTTTATACAAAGCTTGGATAAATACGAAAATGCAATCAATAATTTTAATGCATTCGGAGCATCAAGCCAACGCTTTATCTTGCGGTGGATTAAATTAGCTAAGACCAATGAAACAAGAGCAAAAAGAATAAAACAAGCATCTGACCTAGCAAATAAAAATTTAAAAATACCGGGTTTATAATTATTACTTATGATTTTTTCGCTCGTTTTTACACTTAAAAATGTAAATCTATTTTAGGATAAGACATACTAAAAACATTCAAAACTTCATTTCAATGGCAACAGTGGGAACAAAAGAAAATCCGTGGAAATTAAAAGTCCACCATTAACATCCGAATATGAAATGTATAAGGATGTAAAAGACGGCAAAGAATTAATTATGTCCATCGTTGGTAAAACGACACTAATCTATGATGCAAAATACCTTACCGACTTGCATACAATGCTTAAAAAGCATGGAGATTGGATAGAATTGGGTAGTGCTGATGAACAAAAACCTACAAAAGATGGGACGGTTGAAGCTTGGGTCCGTTTTGAAAATAATCCCAACGGCGGTTGGTATTGACTTAAGAAAGGTCTTCGTGGACGGTTTGGAATGTATGTTCCACCGTTAATGGAAAAACTTGGGCTTGCTGAGGTAACGCACGATGCAAAAGGGAATAAAATGAGAGCTAAGTAATAAGAATGGTAGAAGGGCGATGGCTTAACAGCAATAGCCCTTTCAGAATTTCAATAAATACCGATCCTGCATATTTTTAAGTCTGAAATATTGATTTGCCTATATTCAACTCAGAACGAAGGCTTTGCAATCATCATATCTCCACTTTGCAGTCTTTTTGTAACATTACATAATTAATGCCGTGAAAATCTTTATTTGTGAGGTTTTAAAAAGAGATTGGAGGTTCTTGCTTTCATTGATGAGATTTCTTGTAGTGCCAACATTCATGATAAATTATAAAAACAACAGAAATGCAAAGAATGTCTTTGCGAGTGTAACAGAGCAATCTCTAAAAAAATAATTACTAATTTTCAAGAGATTTCTCGTCGTGCCTCCTCGAAATGACGCGTTATTTACCGCTTGCCATCTCTAACGCAAGAAACTTCCCTGTATGGCTATTCTTAATTTTAACTAAATCTTCTGGTAATCCTTCAAATAGAATCTGCCCTCCGCCCGAACCACCTTCCGGTCCAAGATCAATCACCCAGTCGGCTACTTTGATCACATCTAGGTTATGCTCAATTACTAGGATGGTATTTCCATGATCAACTAGGCGGTTCAATACGCCGAGCAGTACACTGATGTCTTCAAAATGTAGACCGGTTGTTGGCTCATCCAGAATATAAAATGTATTTCCGGTATCTTTTTTAGAAAGTTCAGTCGCTAATTTAACACGCTGTGCTTCACCCCCAGATAAGGTTGTGGAAGATTGACCAAGGCGGATATATCCCAGCCCAACTTCCTGTAAGGTTTTGATCTTACGATAAATAGCCGGTATAGGTTCAAAAAAGGAGACCGCATCCTCAATGCTCATATCAAGCACATCGCTGATTGATTTACCCCGGTAACGGACTTCAAGCGTTTCACGGTTATAACGTTTACCGCTACATTCCTCACATGGCACCTGAACATCAGGCAGAAAGTTCATCTCAATTAGTTTCATTCCGGCACCCTGACAGGTTTCGCAGCGTCCGCCTTTCACATTAAAAGAAAAACGTCCCGGTTTATATCCCCTGATCTTAGCTTCCGGAAGCATCACATACAAATTCCGGATGTCTGAAAATACACCCGTGTAAGTTGATGGATTGGATCGCGGAGTACGTCCGATAGGCGTTTGATCGATCTCAATTACTTTATCAATATGCTCAAGGCCTTCAATTTTTTTATAGGGCATTGGTTTTTTCTTCGCCCTGAAAAAGTGATGATTAAGGATAGGATAGAGTGTTTCAGCAATCAATGTTGATTTACCACTCCCCGAAACTCCGCTCACACAAATTAGTTTTCCAAGTGGAAATGCCACAGATACATCCTTCAGATTATTTCCGCTTGCATTTTTAATGATCAGAGATTTCCCATTACCCTTTCTTCGTTCTGCAGGTACAGCGATCTCTTTTCTCCCGCTGATGTAGTCATTGGTTAAAGTTTTTGCTTTTGCAAACTCTTTCGGACTTCCTTGACCAACAACTTCACCCCCATGTTCTCCGGCTGCCGGCCCCATATCAATGACATGGTCGGCATTCATGATCATGTCTTTATCATGTTCAACTACCAGAACAGTATTACCTATATCCCGCAGGTTTTTCAATGCTGATATCAGGCGTGCATTATCCCGCTGATGCAACCCTATACTAGGTTCATCAAGAATATAAAGTACGTTTACCAACTGGGATCCGATCTGTGTTGCCAGGCGGATGCGCTGTGCTTCACCGCCTGATAATGTTTTGGCTGTCCGGTCTAAGGTCAGGTAGTTTAATCCTACATCAAGGAGGAAACCTATTCTTGAACGAATCTCCTTTAATATTTCACGTGCAATCGTATTCTGGCGCTCATTCAATCGTGTTTCCAAATTGTCAAACCATGCAAAAAGCTGTGAAATATCCATGCAGGCCAACTCATAAATATTTTTTTCATTCACTTTTATATGAAGTGATTCCTTTTTAAGCCTTGCACCATGACATTCAGGACAGGTTTTCAGTACCCTATAATTTTCAAGGTCTTCGCCTACTTCATCTCCACGGCGTTCAGTTTGTTCTTCCAACATTTTGATGATTCCATCAAAAGAGATTTGGTAATTCTGAACATTCCATTTATTGTATTCAACAGGTACGGTAATGATATCATGCGAGCCGTTCAAAATAATATCTAATATTTCTTCAGGAAATTTTTCGAGAGGAGTAGAGAGTGAGAAATTGTATTTTTTTGCTAGTGCTTTTAATATCTGGAAGACCCAAGTTTCTCGATATTCTCCCAGAGGAGCAAGTCCGCCCTGCATAATGCTCAGTTTAGGATTCGGGATAACCGAATGCCGGTCGACTTCAAATATATAACCTAAACCATTACATCGCCCACAGGCTCCGTAGGGTGAATTGAAAGAAAATGTATTGGGTTGTGGTTCATCATATGAAATCCCTGAGACAGGGTCCATCAGGAATTTACTGTAAAAGAATTCCTTGTTTTCCTTATCGCTAAGCTTTATAATTCCTTTTGAAACTTTTAAAGCCGATTGAATAGAGTCGTAAAGTCGTTTTTTATCTTCGGAACTTACCAGAAGCCTGTCAATCACCATCTCAATATCATGGATCTTATAACGATCGAGCTGCATTTTGGGGCTGATATCTAGAATTTCACCGTCAACCCTGACTTTTAAATAACCCTGTTTGCGGATTTGTTCAAAAAGTTCACGGTAATGTCCTTTTCGGCCTTTTACAACAGGAGCTAGGATACTTACTGCCTGGCCTTCAAATTTTTCAAGAATGCTTTTCAGGATCTGATCCTCTGTCATGCGCTCCATTTTCTCACCACTGACATAAGAATAAGCTTCTCCTGTTCTGGCAAAAAGCAAACGCATGAAATCATAGATTTCAGTTATTGTACCGACTGTTGAGCGGGGATTTTTGCTCGTAGTTTTTTGTTCAATAGCAATCACCGGACTTAATCCGGAGATTTTATCAACATCCGGGCGCTCCATACCGCCAAGAAACTGGCGGGAATAGGCGCTGAATGTTTCCATGTATCTGCGCTGCCCTTCAGCATAGATTGTATCGAATGCCAGTGATGATTTTCCGCTACCACTAAGTCCGGTTATCACAACTAGCTTATTCCTGGGGAAGGAAACATCAATATTTTTTAAATTATGTACCCTGGCACCGAAAACTTCAACTTCACTTTGCTCTCCAAGGTCAGGATTAGATTTATTCATAAATTGAATACGCGCTCAAAAATTTATGCAAATATGCGATTTTTTCTGCTAGTGCTAAGACTTGCGATTTTACTCAGGCGTTAAGCTCGATAAATTCGTCGTCACATTTCTAGAAAGTGATTGACGAAATCGGCTTTCCGCTCTATTAGGTGATTTCGCAAATCGGAAATTGCAGACTTGCGAATTTACTTAGTCGATATGCACGATAAAAGCATATTGCTCATGTGATTTTGCAAGTCTAGTAAACAAAAAAGGGCCGGATAAATCCTGCCCTCTCTAATTGATTGGTTTACTCTGGTTAGTTCTTAAATATTTGTGGGGAATATGGAGCGTTTCTCCCGATTCTTGTTTCCAAAATAGATTTGCTATTTGCATTGGCATTTGCTAAAAGTCTGCTAGCTCTGTTATTGTATCCGTAGCGTGTTGGGTTTTCAATAATCTCTTTCATCGAAATTAATTTGTAAACATAAGAGGCTGTTTCTCTATTGAGTTTCATCTTATAGTAGTTGTCCTGCTTCTGCTTATTCATCTGACGTTTAAGACTTCCCTCGCCAATATTATAGGCTGCGGCGGCCAGTGTCCAGCTATTAAACTCGCGATATAAGGATTTGATGTATTTAGCAGCAGCAATACTCGATTTACGAATATTTTGCCTTTCATCAAGCTCAGGGTTTACTTTAAGACCAAAATCACGAGCAGTTTGTGGCATAAACTGCCAATATCCTGATGCTCCTTTCGGTGAAGTTCCCCCTTGAAGTCCACTTTCAACCAAAGGAACATATTTAAAATCTGCAGGAATTCCATACTGCTTCAAAATTGGTTCAATGATTGGAAACCATATTTCTGCCTTCCGGTGTAGTTTTGAAGTGTGTAATGCCTCGTAAGAATGAGCGCTTAGAATAGTATTCATTTTCAGCTTGATGCGCTGATCTCCCAAAGGCAGAGTTTCATTTGCGAAACTCAGTGAATTGAAATAAGGTTCGATTGAAAGTTCATCGTTTTGAGTCACCTGAATAGCTTTGAAATAAGTATCAAATGTAGCAGGAGTACTATATATAAACATCTTGGCAATCAACAGCAAACCCAACATCACAGAACACGTTATCAAGTGTTTCTTTATCATTTTTACCTCTCTTTTTAGTTTCAAATAGGAATATTTTTTTCAAACCTACAAAATATATATCTAATTATCAAATAGTTATGAAATTGGTCTTGAAATAGAGGTGTTTTTACAGTATATTCTTGTTGTTTTTTACTGTCTGTTTTTCGATATTAAATCAGCTCTGTTTCCGTATTTTTACGTACATTTGTGGTTCTCTTTTAAGGAGATAAAAAGCGTATCATGCCATTGAAAAATAAAAGGAACAGTCGAGACGACAAATCCGAAAAGTCCAAGCGTCCTGCAAAGTCTGCTTCAGGTTCTGGTCCGAAAAGTAATTCTTACAAATCAGACCGACAGGAAAAGACCAATAATACCAAGAAGAAATTATTTTCAGATGATCCTAAGAAGTCTTTTAAAGGCGCTTCCAGGAATACAGATGAAAAGTCCGCTTCAGGTTTCTCTTCCGAAAAGAGAAGCCCTAAAAGCTTTGGACGCTCAAGCGGCAGCGAGAATCGCCGTCCTTCAACAGATCGTTCCGAAAGAAAACCTTATTCCGACAGAAATGCGTCTGATAAAAGACCCTATTCCAACAGAAACGAGGGTAATAAAAGATCATTTGAAAAGCCTCAAGAAGATAGAAAACCCTATTCTGGTCCTAAAGACACCGAAAGAAAGCCTTTCCAGTCTCGTGATAATAAATATGCCGACAAAAATGCCCCTGTCAAAAGGTTTAATGATAAGCCATTTAAATCTCGGTTACCAAGTGAACCTTCCGCATTTGATCGTCCGAAATACAGAACAGACGACAGAAAATGGAGTTCAGAAGAGCATTTAGGAAATAAGCGAAGTAAAAAGCCGACAGTAGTAAAGAATGACGGACTAATTCGTCTGAATCGTTTTATTGCCAATGCCGGTATTTGTTCTAGGAGAAAAGCCGATGAACTTATAGCAGCAGGTGTAGTATCAGTAAATGGGGTGCCAATTACGGAGTTGGGATTTAAAGTGGATCCGGCGAAGGATTTGATCCGTTATAACGGAGAGAATCTGAAGAGAGAGAAAATGGTGTATGTTTTATTGAATAAGCCTAAAGATTATATTACTACAACCGACGATCCTCAGGAACGTAAAACTGTTATGAGTCTAGTGGAGAAAGCATCGCGTGAGCGAATCTATCCGGTAGGTCGCCTCGATAGAAATACTACAGGTTTATTACTAATGACCAATGATGGTGATCTTGCAGAGAAACTATCACATCCCCGTAATAATATCACCAAACTTTACCAAGTTGAATTGAACAAAAGTTTATCTCAGGGTGATTTGAATAAAATCTTATTCGGAGTTGAGCTTGAAGATGGCGTAATCAAGCCTGATCAGGTTAGTTATGTGACCGGTGGAAGCAAAAAGGAAGTAGGGATTCAAATTCATAGTGGTAAAAACAGGGTAGTCCGTCGGATCTTTGAAAGTTTGGGATATGAAGTGGTCAAGCTCGACCGGGTAGTCTATTCTCAGCTGACTAAAAAGGATCTCCCAAGAGGCCGTTGGAGATATCTAGAAGAAAAAGAAATCATCCAACTAAAACACCTGATTAAATAAGATATTAAGCCCTCGGAATACCCGAAGGCTTTTTTGTTAATTTGCAGTATGATTCTGACTGATACCCATACCCATTTATATTACGAAACAGATCTCGGAAAACTGACTGAACTGATGCAAAGAAGTCTAGATAATCAAGTTAGCCGACTCTTTTTGCCGAATGTTGATACCAAATCAATCCCATTAGTTTTCGGATTGGCAAAGCAATATCCACAACATTGTTTTCCCTTGCTTGGTTTGCATCCCTGTGATGTTAAGCATGATTTTAAAGAACAGCTCGCACAAATTCATAAAGAAATAACGATCAGAAAGATTTATGCCATTGGTGAAATAGGTATCGACCTGCATTGGGATAAATCTACACTAAGCATACAGCAGGATGCATTTCGAACTCAAATCGGCTGGGCCAAGCAAATGAATCTGCCCATTGTGATCCATTGCCGTGAGGCATTTGATGAGATCTTTGCAATTCTGGATGAATTAAAGGATGATAAACTCAGGGGTATATTCCATTGTTTTACGGGGGATGCTGAACAGGCAAAAAAAGTAATCGGACTCGGCTTTTACCTTGGTATCGGGGGAGTACTGACTTATAAGAATTCAGGACTGGATAAAGTGGTTCAGGATATTTCATTAGAGCATATTGTTCTTGAAACAGATTCGCCCTATCTCACACCTGTACCTTTTCGCGGGAAGCAGAATGAAAGCAGTTATCTGGTTTATGTGGCTCAAAAGCTTGCAGATCTAAAACAGATTTCTATTGATGAACTTGCAGAAATAACAACCCGTAATTCTGAAAATGTTTTTGGCATTTAGGTCTGAATTAAAAATCAAACTTAAATCTGGACATGACTTCATTTACCTTCTTTTTCTATCTTTACATTCCAGCAACCAATTAATTATGCAATGACCAATGTTCTGATAATATATACCGGAGGTACAATCGGTATGATCAATGATCCCAAAACCGGAGTGTTGGTTCCTTTTAATTTTGAGCAGATCACTGATCATGTCCCCGAGCTGAAGAGATTAAAATATCAGTTGACAGTACACTCATTTGATCCTTTGATTGATTCATCCAATATGAGTCCGGAGATCTATAAAGAGCTGGCTTTGCGCATCCAAAAAGATTATGATCAGTACGACGGCTTTGTCATATTGCACGGTTCAGATACCATGGCATATACTGCCTCAGCTCTGAGTTTTATGATCGAGAATCTAGACAAGCCTGTAATTTTTACAGGATCACAATTGCCGGTAAATGGTATCCGTACCGATGCCAAAGAAAACCTGATCACTGCATTGGAAATAGCTGCTGAAAAGAGAAAAGGAAAGGCAATGGTGCCCGAAGTATGTATTTATTTTGATTATAAACTTTTCAGAGGTAACCGTTCTTTTAAATATAATTCGGAAAAATTCGAGGCTTTCAGATCGCCAAACTACCCAATTCTTGCTGAAGCCGGAGTTTATCTGAAATTCAACAAAAATTATATTCTGAAGTCAAATTCCGAGCCGGTGAAATTTCATACAAAGTTGGATAGTGAGATTGGCATTCTGAAGTTATATCCTGGTATTAGTCCGGCAATAGTGAAGTCGGCCCTTTTTGCAGGTTGTAAAGCGGTTATCATGGAAACTTTTGGCTCCGGAAACACCTCTACAGAAAAATGGTTTCTGGATCTTTTACGGGAAGCCATTAAAGACGGAAAGCTTATTTTGAATATTTCCCAATGTAAGGTTGGTACGGTAGAACTTGGCTTATATGAAACCAGCAGAGAACTCCGGGAAATGGGGGTGGTCAGCGGCTATGATATGACCTTCGAAGCTGCAGTAACCAAACTGATGTACCTACTAGGAAATTTTAAGAGCAATAAAAAAATTGCGGAGTACCTCGAAACAGACCTTAGAGGTGAACTGACAATTTATTAATCTGTCCTTTCCAAAGGCCATAGCTGCCGTTTTGTTTAGTTAAAAGTTTTTGAGTGCATATTTTAACGTTTAACGTATAAGGTATAACGTACAACGTATTACTTATAAATAATCAGTCCTTAAATATTTCCATTTTTTTTAATAGGTTTATTTAATCAATCTGCTAAGAGTATGCAAACCCCAGACTATATTGTATTTTTTATTTATTTTATCATTGTTAGTACGTATGGATGGTACGTTTACAAGCGAAAGAAGCATGAAGATTCCAAGGATTATTTCCTTGCCAAAGACTCATTAACCTGGTGGGCTATAGGGGCATCGCTGATCGCCTCAAATATATCTGCAGAACAATTTATAGGGATGAGCGGTTCAGGCTTCACAATGGGTCTTGCCATCGCGGCTTATGAATGGCTTGCAGCAATAACCCTTCTCGTCGTTGCAGTGTTTTTTATCCCGATCTATCTCAAAAATAAGATCTATACCATGCCTCAGTTTCTCAAAACGAGGTATAATGAAACTGTGGCCATGATTATGGCTGTTTTCTGGCTCTTATTGTATGTAGTGGTTAATTTAACCTCAATTCTCTTCCTTGGTGCTTTGGCAATCAGTAGCATCTCAGGACTCAATTTTGCAGTCTGCATGGCCGGGCTGGCCATATTTGCAATTGTTATAACCCTTGGCGGGATGAATGTAATCGGATATACCGATGTTATTCAGGTGGTGTTCCTAGTACTTGGGGGATTGGTAACCACTTATCTTGCTTTGGATATGGTTGCACAACATTTTGGTTCAGAGGGGCCTATTAATGGTTTCAACCTCCTGACAAAAAACTCAGGAGATCATTTTAAGATGATATTTGAAAAGGATGATCCCTATTTTATTGACCTTCCCGGACTTACAGTTCTTGTTGGTGGGATGTGGATAGTCAATTTGAATTATTGGGGATGTAATCAGTACATTACCCAGAGAGCTTTGGGTGCGGATCTTCAAACTGCCCGAAGCGGAATTCTTTTTGCAGCTTTCTTGAAATTATTAATGCCAATAATCGTGGTACTTCCGGGTATCGCAGCCTATGTTTTGTTTAAGGAGAATGTTTTCAGAGATGAAATGATGTTGAACGGAGAGGTTATGGCTGACCGGGCCTATCCTGTATTATTGAATTTACTGCCTGTAGGATTAAAAGGTTTGTCTTTTGCCGCTCTAACTGCTGCGGTTGTGGCTTCACTTGCAGGTAAAGCCAACAGTATTGCCACTATTTTTACGCTGGATATCTATAAGAAAGTATTAAACCCGCTTGCTGATGAAAAGAAACAAGTAGAAGTTGGCCGCTGGGTTATTGTGATCTCCATGATTATGGCTGTGATTATTGCACCCTATCTTGGCATTGATAAAAAAGGCGGTTTCCAATATATTCAGGAATATACCGGTTTTGTTTCTCCGGGAATTTTGGCAATGTTCCTACTTGGGTTTTTCTGGAAAAAGGCTACCTCAAATGCAGCCTTGTTTGCTACTATTGGCGGTTTTCTGCTCTCCATACTATTTAAGTTCATGCCCGACTATGTGGATTTGCAATTCCTGAATGCTAGCGGATTTTCAGTGGTAAACGCAGCAGGAATTTATGAAATTCCATTTATAGACCGTATGGGATTTGTTTTCATTATTTGTGTGCTGGTCATGTATCTGATTAGTATATATGAAAACAGAAATGGAATTATTCCGAATGCATTGAAAGTAGATAACAGCATGTTTAGAACAACACCGGGTTTTGCAGTTGGTGCATTAATAATCATCGGAATAATTGCGGCACTCTATGGTATTTATTGGTAGAGGCAGAGTTTAATCAGATCCGAACCAGTTTAAGAAACTAATACAAAATTTAAATGATACTTGATCGTAAGGAAGAGGTAATTAAATATCTTAAACAGGAAGGTCTTATAAAGGAGAATGATGATGCCGAGGTAGAACATCTTTCTGGCGGAGTTTCATGCCGGGTCTGGAAGATTAGTGTTAATAATGATCGCTGGGTGATTAAACAAGCATTGGAAAAACTTGATGTAAAAGCAGATTGGTTTTCTGATGTGGAGCGAATCCACCGTGAGCATGAAGCGATGAAGCAATTAGATCTTGTTATCCCTGATTGCAATATTCCTAAGATACTCCATGTTGATTATGTCGAGCATATCTACCTGATGACCTGTGCTGAAGAAGGTGTTCAAACATGGAAAGATTTACTGATGAATGGTATTTTCAATGTGGATACTGCCAAAAGTGCCTCAGACATCCTCAGTCAGATCCATCTTCAGAGTCAGAAGATTGATGAGAAAGTGAAGGAAGGCTTTAGCGATCAAAAATATTTCATTCAGCTCCGTATTGATCCTTTCCACCGTTTCCTGATTAATATATATCCTGAGCTTTCGGTGGAAATCAATGGATTGATAGTAGAACTGACTGAACAAAAGACCTGTCTGGTTCATGGTGATTTTTCTCCAAAGAATATGCTCGTTGAAAAAAGCGGGAGTATTGTGCTAATTGATTATGAAGTGGCACATTGGGGGAATCCGGTATTTGATCTTGCATTTTGCCTGGGTCACCTGATGTTAAAGACCTGGCATTTGAATAAGCCACATGAATTGTTAGAACTAATTAGCGTGTTTATTGCAAATTATAAAGGACAAGTTAGTAATCTACTTCCCCACCTTGGTTTAATGCTTCTGGCCCGTATGGATGGAAAATCGCCTGTCAATTATATTCAGGATGAAAAATTAAAACAGATTATCCGCAATACTGCTATCAACTGGATCAGGGGGGAAGACTCTGAAGTGGATGTTCTCAATGCAATGAAAAAGCAGTATTGAAACCATTGCTTTTGATAATTTTACTTTTATAATACCTCGTTTATTCCCGGGATTATTCCCTTTAATTTTATTGTATCATGTCAAAAATAAAAGATTTAAAAGCTAGAGAAATTTTCGATTCACGTGGTAATCCCACAGTTGAGGTTGATGTATTTCTGGAATCAGGGGTTATGGGAAGAATGATGGTTCCTTCGGGTGCATCAACAGGTCAGTTTGAGGCTCTGGAACTTCGCGATGGTGGAAAAAGGCATAGGGGTAAAGGAGTAAGCAAAGCAGTAGCGAATGTCAATACTGCGATCAAAAATATTTTGATTGGTTGTGATATTGAGGATCAGGAAAAGTTGGATAATTTATTAATCAAACTGGATGGCACACCCGAAAAATCTGAACTAGGTGCGAATGCATTGCTAGGCGCTTCTTTTGCCTGTATTCATGCCGCTGCAAACGAAGCAAGGATGCCTTTATTCAAACACTTGGCTAAGAAATATCTTCCTGCGGGAGATGCGGTTTCGATGCCTGTGCCAATGGTAAATATCATCAGCGGGGGATTACATGCCGGAAAGAACATCGACCTGCAAGATTTTCTGATTATACCCATCTCGCCCAAAAACTATCCGGATGCACTTGAGATGATTTATAATGTTTACTGGAAAACAAGGGAAATACTCATAAAAAAAGGATATAATGCTTATCTGCTTGCTGATGAGGGCGGTTTCGGACCTGCCTTACCATCGAACGAGGCTGCTCTGGAGGTTTTAGGAGAAGTGTTCCATGCCTGCGGTTATAAACCTCGCAATGATATTGCAATCGCACTGGATGTGGCTTCCTCTCATTTTTATGATGAAAGCAATGGAATGTATCATCTGCATTCGGAAGACCGTTCACTTAGTTCTATGGAGATGATTGATATGCTTGAAAAGTGGAGTAAAGAGCATCCTGTAATTTCAATTGAGGATGGCTTGGCTGAAAATGACTGGGATGGGTGGCAGATTTTAACCCAAAGACTTGGTAAACATGTTCAGTTAATCGGTGATGATCTATTTACTACCAATAAAGTGCGATTGCAGAAAGGTTTTGATCTGAAAGCTGGAAATTCAATCCTTGTGAAAATGAATCAGATCGGAACACTGACTGAGACCGTTAATACACTCCGTATGGCAAAGAATGGGGGATTCAGTACGGTGGTTTCGGCCCGTTCAGGCGAAACAGAAGATGCTACCCTAGCAGATCTTGCTGTTGGGTTAAACGGTGGGCAGATCAAAATTGGTTCGGTGGCCGGATCTTCGAGATTGGCCAAGTATAACCAACTGCTTAGAATCAATGAAGAGATCGGTAATAATTACGCAGGAAGTTCTGTTTTTAAATCTTTTGACTTATATTAAATTTTAATTAATACTCAATACTCGCTTTTGAATTAAGAATTAATTAAACTTAAACCATGGAACGTAGAAAATTCATAACTCTGGGGGCATTAGCCGGTATTGCTGGCATGGCCTTACCCGACAATGCTGTTGCAGGTGTTCAGAAGAAAGATAAAAGGTACCAGAAAGGAAAGAGTCCCTGGCCGGTTTGCCTCGATACCGCTACTATCAGGCCAGCTTCTTTAAAGGAAAAGGTCAAAATCGCTTCTAAAGCCGGTTATGATGCAATCGAACCATGGGATGGTGAATTACAAAAGTTTGAAGCAGATGGCGGTAATCTGAAAGATCTGGGTAAAGAAATTACAGACAGCGGTTTATTTGTGCCGAGTGTAATCGGACTTTGGAATGCAATACCTCCAACCCAAGAATTATGGGAAAAATCATTGCCGGATACCCGTAACCGAATGCGGATGGCTTCTGATATCGGGGCTCAGCATATACAGACCATTCCGAATACAATTGGAGTAAACTATAATCAGAAATGGGCGGCAGATCGATACAGGGATATTATTGAAATGGGAATCAATGATTATAAATTGAACCCTGCATTGGTTTTTGTGAAATATTTTCCCATTAAAACGATGGGACAAGCGGTTGGTATTGCACTGGATGCCAATCATCCTAAAGCAATGATTATTCCTGACGTTTATCACATGTATATCAGCGAAGGCGGTTTTGAAGGAATTAAATTACTTAGCGGAGATATGATTGCTATTTTTCAGTTTAATGATTCCCCCGCATCGCCACCATTAGCAGAACTTAAGGATGAGCATCGGGTTTATCCGGGTGATGGTATTTTGCCTTTGACTCAAATCTTTAAAGATCTGAAGGGAACTGGGTATAAGGGTTGTATCTCACTAGAGATGTATAACCCGACTTATTGGAAGGAAAATCTCCAAATGGTAGCTGAAACTGGGCTGAGAAAAACTTTGGAAGTGCTTCAAAAAGCGGGGGTGTAATTTTACTTGCCAAAAAATTTTAAGAAAAACTAAATCCCCATTTACTCGAATACCTAGGCACCATGCTATCCCCCTTTGGAGGGGGGGCGCTTGGGCCATGTGCTGTGGTAGGGGGAGGATGCCTTGCAAATTAAAATATTCATTTTCCATCCA
>Ga0209702_10002526_pt1 | contig 31670 bp, 30 predicted proteins | sample FRY01_FD_187210 | JGI IMG/M metagenome (GOLD analysis project Ga0209702, IMG submission 187210) | Freshwater microbial communities from Lake Fryxell liftoff mats and glacier meltwater in Antarctica - FRY-01 (SPAdes) (version 2) | ecosystem: Environmental > Aquatic > Freshwater > Ice > Glacier...
AAAAAGGAGAAGTTTGCACTTCACCTCAAAGAATCAGAATTTAGATTTAACTGTAGATTACAAAAAGAAAATATGTATAATAAGTTACTAAAAATGTGTAGGAAATTTACTCAACTAGTCTAGACCCATAAACTTTTAGCGCTCAGCGATAGACGATATAACAGAGATCTATATGATACGCACTTCTTTAGGGTACAATGATATGATTATGACGAACATATTATCAAAGACAGATCAGGCAAATCTAGCAAACAGCTTATTACAAATATTATAGATCAATTACCACATCGTTACGCTGACAATACAATACTTGCAGACGGTATGGGAGATGTGCTCACCGATGAGCAAAAACCTCGAGTCAAAACCCAACTCATACCCGAGACACTCAGATTACTCACTATTTATCTCCAAAACCTCTAAACTCATGCAAGCACAAATATCTCGTATTACCGATATACTCCGCCGTGACGATGGTATCTCTGGAGCCATGCACTACACTGAGCAGATCAGTTGGATATTGTTCCTCAAGTTTTTGGATGAGTATGAGCAGGCACAGAAGTTAGAAGCGACACTGGCGGGTACTTCATATACACCACTATTGGATCACGCACATCAGCGACATACTCGAGCGACACCACTATGATCTGATGGAAAAATTGATATGCTGACTTCCATGGTGGGTGATGATCTCAAAGAGTTTGTCAACCTTGACTTATTTCCGTATCTCAAGGCGTTTCGTGACCCAACAGCAAATTATCACAGTATGAAGTATAAGATCGGTGAAATCTTTTATTTTATGGATAACAAGATCGAAAGCGGCAATACTCTCAGGGAGACGATCAACATCATTGACTCGCTCAGCTTTCAGAGTCAGTCAGATCTGTTTGAGTTATCCAAGATCTATGAAGATCTGCTGCAAGGTATGGGTAATGATGGAGGTAATAGTGGAGAGTTCTATACGCCCAGACCAGTGATCAAAGCGATGGTAGACTGTCTTGACCCCAAGATTGGGGAAAGTATCTATGATGGGGCAACTGGTTCGTGTGGATTTTTGATCGAAGCACATAATCACCTCAAGCCACTTGCCAAGACCAGTGACGATCTCCACCGACTCAATCATGATGCACTACGAGGTAACGAAAAGACCCCGATTGCATACATCTTGTGAGTCATGAATATGATCTTACATGGTATCGAAAACCCAAACATCAACAAGAAAAATACTCTCACCGACAATATCCGCGACTTTGAAGAGAAGGATAGATACAATATCATCATCGCCAATCCGCCTTTTGGAGGCAAAGAAAAAGATCAGATCCAATCTAACTTCCTCATCAAGACCAATGCAACAGAAATGTTGTTTATGCAACATTTTATGAAAAAACTCAAAACTGGATGAAGAGCAGCGATCATCGTACCCGAATGAGTGTTGTTCAGTACTTCCAACTCCTTTCAACAAGTCAAAAAGATGTTGCTTGAGGATTTTAACCTGCACAGTATTATCAGCTTACCAGCAGGGATATTTTTGCCCTATAGTGGAGTCAAAACCAATATCATTTTCTTTGACAAGACGACAAGCACCAAGCAGATCCGATATTATGAAGTCGATCCAGGACGTAAACTCACCAAAAACAAACCGATCACTGCAGATGATATGGTAGATATGGTCGCATGTTTTGCCGATAAATCTTTAGGTAAACAATCTTGGACCGTGAATATTGATGATATCACAGATTTTGATATCTCAGCCAAAAACCCTGCCAATATCAAAGAAATCATCCATAGAAGTCCAGCACAGATTTTGCAAGATATCGAATCTAATGATGTGCATATTGCACAGATCAGGACTACACTACAACAGATTATTACTCAATAAACTTCATCAGGATTTAAATTTTTGTCCTTGTTCTTACTACTTGTCCTTGCCCTCAACGTATGTCCCTCTCCACCTACATCGATTATATCCATACTCTACTGCCCGCTGATGAGTGGGAAGCTTATGAATCATCATAAACCACTTGAGTCATCAGAGCTCTGACTTGGTCATGACATCGTCCATGGATGTAATCCAATTTTAAGCTCACGTTACATCTTGAGTCATGTTTATATATATGCCTCACGAGTGAGTCGTATTATCATAATACGTCACAATTAGATATACAAATGAGTCATATCACTTGCAAACTGCTACGATAGTCATACAATTATGATCTATTTACCATACGATATATAATGTTTGATCCCACTATACCCAACAATGATTTGGTATTATTGCCTAGTGATTTTGATTATGATCAGACTCAAATCCTCAAAGCCACAATCAAAGCCAATAATGCTCTTGCAAAACTGAATGGTCTCGCAGTGTTATTGCCAAATGCTGACTTGCTGATATCTCCATTATTGATCAAAGAATCAGTAGAAAGTAATGCAATCGAAAATATCAATACTACCACAATCAAAGTATTGCAAGCGGAAGCAATTAACTCAAGCTCGCTCAAATGACCAGAAAAAGAAGTACTGTGATATCGTAAAGCACTACTGCAAGGCATCCAGCAAATTGCTCATGATGGATGAATCTCTACCAAACTACTGACACAACTGCAATGAATTCTTGTACCCCATCATACTAATATTCGCAAGCAATCATGAGTAGTCATCAAAAAGGGCGACAAAGTGGTTTATACACCACCAGAATGAGAGACTGTGATACTCAACCTCTTATCCAATCTAGAGAAATTTATCAACAACCATGAAGATGACATTGATCCACTGATCAAGATAGCAGTAATTCATTATCAGTTTGAGTCGATTCACCCATACAGTGATGGAAATGGGCGTACGGGTAGGATATTGATGATTCTGTATCTACTTGTAACTAATAAGCTTGAATATCCAGTATTATTCCTCAGCGAATACATCAATCGTACAAGACCTACTTATTACAATCTCCTCAATCACACTAACCAAACAAATAACTATACGGAGTTTATCATGTATATATTGAGTGCAATCGCTCAGCAGTCTAGTATTGCTGAGTCTAAGATTATGCAAATTAATCAGCTGATGCAACAAATTCAAACCATATTATCCACCAATACTAATCTCGACTATCATAAAATCACTATGATATTATTTACCTATCCATATATCAGCATATCTGATCTCGGCGAGAAATTATGAGTAGCGAGACAGACGATGACAAGATACGTATCACAAATCGAATCTACTGATATGATCAAAACGATCAAGATAGGAAGAAACTCACTCCTATATATACCTGCTTTTATTGAATTATTGTCTTAAAAATACAATCTGATATGTTTTGTTTAAGGAAACACTGCAAAACCTCACGACTTACTCTATAATCATTGTAATCTGGTAAGTCGTGTGAGGTTTGCTGTCATGTGTTTCCTTGGGAAACGCTGTCTTGAAACACAAAGTTGTACCACAAGGGCATAATAACTTTGATGTAGAATAGTAAACATTGTGATTAAGATCAACTTTGATGGTTATTCAGCGTTTCCTTAATAACTTATCTGACCTTTTCCGAACTTTATCTGATTTTTCTGGTTAATGTCCTTAAAAAACTACATCGACTATATCCATACTCTACTGCCCGCTGATGAGTGGGAAGCTTATGAATCATCATATACTACCTGAGTGACTAGAGCTCTGACTTGGTCATGACATCGTCCGCGGATGGAAGTCCGCTCACTGCTCGAGTGTCAGTGACGATCATTTACCAAACCTGTATTTGGTGTATCTAAAACTCACATGTATGTAGATCGTGTTGATAAGCAGATTGCGCTTGGTCATCATCGAGCATATCAGTGAGGTCGGTATTATATCCAAGAGTCTGCAGCCAGTCTACCTCCCAGTATTATTGATTACAGAGCAGATGATGTGATCTTGGATATGTGTGCAGCTCCGTGAGGCAAGACAGCACAGCTGGCTACAAGCCTCCTTGCACTAGGATGATCAGGGTTTGTGGTCGCCAATGAGATCGACAATACCAGACGTTCTACTCTCAAGGAGACGGTCACGAGGATGGGGCTCTACAATGTGACAGTCAGCTATAGATTTTGTACACGACGAGCAGACAACTATCCTACGACCTTCGATCACATCATCGTCGATGCAGTGTGTAGCGGCGAAGGGACATGCTTTCGCACCACGGAGTTTATGGATCAGCGATGACTATGACTCACCATCAAAAACTCTGAACTTCAACAACAAATGATGTCCGATGCGATCACTTGTGTCAAGCCTTGAGGATCGATTGTGTTTTCTACTTGTACGCTCAATACTAATGAAAATGAATGAGTAGTGGCATGGGTATTAGAAAATTTTTCTGACTTAGTCGAGCTGGTGCCAGTCGAGATTGAGTGATCGAGTCCTGGGTTATCTGGTCATGGTCTGAGCGATGAAGACTGTCTCAAGGTTGCGAGATTACGACCACATATCCAGCATAGTGGAGGATTTTGGGTTTCCAAATTTATCAAAAAATGATGAATAAGTAGGGACGCAAACACGGTGCGTCCTTGAACGAATAATTCCTTTCCTAAACTATCCAAAAAGAAAAAATCCTCATCCTCCACGATCGAATATAAAGCACAAACCAAAAATACTACTATCTCAAGTCTACTATCAGACTTTGGTATCACGATCCCAGAGCATAGTAGAATCTATGAAGACAAATGAGTCATATATCTTACCACCACTCGTACACTTATATGATATGAGTCTGGACTACCAATCTTCAAGATCTGACGCACTCAGATGACTCCCCTACCAGCGCTTGTGCCAGCGCTTTGACATCGATGTAATTTACCAAGAGTGGATCTTGATGATGAGCAGATCCAACAATGGATGAGCTCTACTGAGCTCCCTCTATCTCAATATCCTGCATCTCCCCTGTCAAGGGGAGGTGGTCGTAGACCGGAGGGGTTTGAAGAAAATTCTAAAGATGGAGAAATTAAAGGTCGAGTCATCGTGACCTGTCACTGATCTGATGTATGATTGGGTAAGATCGGATGATGAGTACTCAAAAATAAGATGAAATAATTATTAGCACCCAAATGATATAGGTGCTCGATTGTCTTGTATTTGCCGAACTTTTGTATATTGTTACGTAGTATGCCACTTCTATTTTGGCTCAACATAGGTAGTAAAACGAGCAACTATTTCTTTAATATCTGTAATATCAATGATGAAAAAACTCTGAAAATATATCGCAATATTTATCGTGATCACACTTGCAATCGGTCGATGGTCGAATCAAAACACACTGGAGACATGACCCAAAGGCGAACAAATCGATGTCAAAGTCAAAACTGAAACCAAGTCAGATCTCTCTGATGTACTCAAACGCTACAATGATGGAGACTTCCAAAGGATCAAAATCAATAATGGTACTACGATCGTAGGATATCAACTTCTCAGTTCTGAGCCATGAGTGGCGCCATTTGGAAGTACGGATGAGATCGTGCAAAACGAGTATAATACCTATGTATCTGACTTACCTCGTGATACATCACTCACTGATTTGGGGATTGATCTGGATGGTCAGACTCAGGTCGTCGTGCAAAACGAAACCATGAACCCTATCCTATGATTTTTACTTGAGCAAGTCTTACCGATCATATTGTTTGTTGGAATATTGATGTTGCTGATGAGATCCATGACATGAGGCAAATGAGGTGGTATGATGTGATGATTTCCGTTTAAGATGACGATTGGCAGAGAAAAGAAAGAATGAGATAAAGTCACAACCTTTGCCGATGTAGCAGGTATGGAAGAGGTCAAAGAAGAGCTCATGGAGATTGTGGATTATCTCAAAAACAGTGATAAATATACCAAGGTTGGAGCAAGAATCCCCAAATGAGTATTATTATATGGACAGCCAGGTACTGGTAAAACATTGTTGGCAAGAGCAGTTGCAGGAGAAGCTGGTGTACCATTTTTATCTGCCAGTGGTAGTGAGTTTATGGAGATGCTTGTGGGTATGGGAGCAGCCAAGGTCAGAGAGCTCTTTGGTAAAGCCAAAGCACAGTCTCCTGCGATCATCTTTATCGATGAGATCGATGCAATCGGTAAGAAACGTGGACAAGGAGGATCTGGAGGACATCAAGAACAAGAGCAAACTCTCAATCAGATCTTGACAGAGATGGATGGGTTTGAGACTGATACCAAGATCATTGTGATCGCAGCCACCAACCGTCCTGATACTCTGGACCCAGCTCTGATGAGATCCGGTAGATTTGATCGTAAGATCATGGTCAGTGCTCCGACACTGGAAGAAAGAGTCATGATTATCAACTATTATCTTAAGGATAAAAAACTCCAAGACTGACTTGATGTACATAGTCTCGCCAAGAGAATGTCTGGGTTTGCCGGTGCGGATATCGAAAACATCATCAATGAAGCAGCACTCAAACTCGCTAAAGATGACAGAACTGAAATCACGGTCAAAGATATTGATTATGGTCTGGAAAAAGTAGTGATGTGACCAGAGAAGAAAGCTCGTACTCTCAATACTAGTGAGCGTGAAGTCGTTACTTATCATGAGTTAGGTCACGCAATCTGTGCGTATCGTCTACCTGAATGAGACCCTGTCGAAAAAATCAGTATTGTATCTCGTGGTCAAGCACTCGGAGTCACATGGATCATGCCTGCTGAAGATCGCTATCTCAAGTCCAAAGCAAAGTTTATGGATGAAATTACCTGACTACTTGGAGGTCGTGCTGCAGAGATGGTGTTTTTTGGAGAAGATAAGATCACTACCGGTGCCAGTAACGACTTTGAAAGAGTGACTCAGATGGCTCGTGATATGGTGACCAAATATGGTATGGATGATGAGCTCGGAACTCTACAATACCTTGACAGTGATTATAGCATGACCAAAGGATATAGTGAGTCGACTGCAGTAGTCATCGATCGCAAAGTCAGAGAGATTGTAAGAAGTTGTTTTGAGCAAGCAAAAACATTGCTTAAGTCAGAAGAAGTACTCATGCACAAGCTGGCAAAGATTTTAGATGCCAAAGAATATCTCACCAGAGAAGAGTTTGAAGAGCTGATGTCTAGTGATGATGTCGATGCTGCAATCGAGCGTATGTTGACTGAATATAATGAGCAAGTAGCTAAAGCAGAAGCGATGATTGCTGCCAAGCTCAAGGAACAAAAAGCTGAAGCCAAGAAAGCAAAAAAAATTCCAGCTACCGCCGAAGTCAAAAAGATGAAAGTGAAGAAGAGAATAAAAAAGGTTGTGTGTGGCTTATGAAAGGTTTGCTTCGTGTAGGATTTGAGCTGACCATGGAACGCTCACAGAAATATACTCGTGATTTGTATCGTTGTTACGAAACATTTGCAGAATATTATCCTGAAAAAGAGCCAGAAATGAGAGAAGTGCTTGACCTCGCACTTAACCCAACAGCAGATAAAGAAAAAATGAAACAGATTATGGAAAATTTTGGCGCATGGTTACTCGCCGAGATACCAAAACATTTTGAAGTGAAAAAATAATAAATAATTTTATGATAAAAGTCTCATCAATTTTAATCGGCGTAGCCGATCTCAATAAATCAAAGTTATTCTATGAGGAAATTCTTGGAATGACTTTTGACGAATTTCGTCCGCCATTTGCTTCGGCAAAACTTGATAACATTGAGTTCAATATAGAGGAAAACGCTGACTATCGTGCAAAAGACTGGACGGAAAAATATATCGGCGGACGAAAACAAGTGTCATTCCAAGTAGACGATTTAGAACAATTTTTACAAAAAGTTTCAAATCTTGGAGCAAGAATTGTTCAAGAAATTGAAATTAAGCCGTGGAATTGGAAAGAGGCTATTATTGCAGATAGAGACGGAAATGAATTTATTATTGAGCAAGAAGTATGATTGATTATTCAAAATACAAAATTATAATTGAAAACCCAAAAGGTTCATATAAATCATTTGAAACAGAAAATGACTCTGTGTGGAATGCGTACCCACTTAAAGGTGTAACATATCCTGTGGATTATGGATGTATTGATGGTTACAGGGGTGAAGACGAAGCCGAGCTTGATATTTTTGTTGGCAATGGCAATCAAAATGGATATATCAAAGTATGGAGATTAGATGTACCCGAAGAAACAAAATTTTTTATCAAACTAACGGATAAAGAATTACAAAATGTTTTAGACGTGTTTAAACCTGTACTTTTAAAACACGAGCTTCTTGATGATGAAAATTTCGTTTCTGAAATTGAAAAATTCAAAAAATAAGTAGTAAGAATTTTTGATATTAGACCGCTCGAATTTCGCCAAAACAAAAATGAGAGTAAGTAGGGGTTTTGGAAAAACGATATCCTAGAGAATTATGATTCTGTAAAACTGAGTTTTTTTGTATTAGTCCACATCAGGATTCTGTTCGTAATAAGTTAGGGATTGTAACGTATTATGGAAATGTAATTAGACATAAATATTTTACTTGTTTTTTTTGTACTCAAAAAAAACATAGCTCCGCTTTTCGATTCCCCCCATCTCCACACAAAAAAAGAGACCATCCCAAGATGGTCTCTTTTCTCAACGTGTGGAGATGAGGGGTAAAACATTAAACCGCTTAAAAACATACCTTTCAGAATTCTGGGATTACTATCAAAGCTCTCCAAAGCTTCAAAAAGCCCTTGAAATAGCTTAATTTAGAAATATATTAGGGTCACAAGTAGGGTATATAAATATATTGAGTAAAAAAAACCCTTTCACAATGAAGCAAAAGGGTTTGAGGAATTCTTGCGTCTGACGTAATTAATTGATCACAATCAGATTACTTTGTCGCTGAGGAAACTGTCCACCAACTTCTTTTCCTTTAAGAAGGAAAGGTCTGAAGGTGCCAGTAGCTAACAGGCAAGCGTCAATGGTGCTAATGTATTTTGATGTTCCGTACATTGTATTTCGGCTTAATTCTTGAATATAGGAAGAAGCTTGTGATAATGTAAGGGTCGTCTCGAAGTCGACAATCATTACGTCAGTACCGTTTTCCACTTTTCCATTAGCATGAGTTCTCGTCCAATCTTTTTTAACAAGAAATCTCCAAAACGTAGCAGTTTTTGTTCGTGCGTTCACGATGTTCCAAAGGACATTGTTGTTTTCAACCAGTTTATAAACTTGAAATGAGTTAACTGCTGGTTGATTAGTAAACAATACAGTTCCATGTGTAAACGCAAGGTATGCATTTGGCTTGAACAGCCGATCTTGTGGATTACCAATCTGATTACCGGAAGCATCGTATGCTTCACCAGCAATAGTCATGGTCTGCATGTTAGAAGTGTAAGCTCCTGTTAATGCCATAGCTGTTTGATAAGCTCCAGATGTTGGGTTGTCAAGTGCAAGATCAATTCTTGCACCTGCACTTGTTTCGATGGTGTATGCTTTTCCAAGCACGTTACCACTTGATGAAACGTCCCAGGCGGTAATCTTTCCTTTACTGTTCGGCTCTGAAAGATTTGTTTGTGCAAATGTTGAAAATGAAACAATTGCTACAAGGAAAAGAAATATTGACTTTTTCATAATTGAGGTGTTTTAGTTGGTTATCACAGTAACCAGTAGGGTAATGTGATAACCAACTAAAGTCTCGAAAAAGTTTTATTTTTTAATGAACAGGATATTAATAAGTATTGTATCATATATTATAATAAAAGTCAATAGCAGTGGAGATGGGGGGAATCGAACCCCCGTGTAGGTAGGTGTGCACATACAATCTACGGTATGTATTCTGTTTCTTTAATTTAAATATGTACATGTCTGAAACAGACAAAACATGCACATATCGAGCTTCTTAATCTTGATTTTGTATCAAAGCAATTACAAAATCACAGTCTCAGAATATTATGCCAAACACTGAACTATGAGACTCTTGTTCATGTTGACACCAGCCATCGCGATTATGCGTACGCTGGAGCAAATCCCGCAAAATACGGAGATTTGATACCAAGTGAGTTTACACTTGAAGTGTTCGTCCAGTTATACAAGTTAGACGAGCTCGATACGCAGCATATGCAACGAATCCTCCTATCAATACCGATCATCCCCAATATGTAATTGTTAACGTCCTTTCAGCTTTCTTCCTAAATCTCGTTCGGTGTCTCGTTTTTTGATTGATTCACGTTTGTCATATTTTTTCTTTCCACGTGCCAATGCTATAGATACCTTTACCAGATCACCTTTACTATACATTGAAATTGGTATTAATGTCAAACCCTGAGATTGTTTCAGTTTTTGTAATCTTTGTATTTCTTTTGCACGTAATAATAATTTGCGTGGTCGAAGAGAGTTATATCCTATGGGCGCATTATTTATTTGCCATGCAGGTATATCTGCTCCAATCAAAAAAACCTCGTTTCCCAAAAACGAAACATGTGCGCCAGTTAATCTACCATGCCCCTTTTTTATTGCTTTTACTTCGGTACCTAATAATTGGATACCCAGTTCAAAGGTTTCCATTATTTCATAATGAAAGGTGGCTTGTTTGTGATTTATAAACGTAGTCATCTTTACCATTATACAGGGAATTTACAATTTGTCTTTGTCATCAGTTCAGAGTATAATGAATTCCATATGAAATTTTTTAATAATATAAACAAAAGTATGAAGAAAAAAAAGGGTCCCTCTAAACCAGGTTTTCATTTTTTTCAGCATTTTCTTTCAATTTTAGTATTTTTTGTGCTGTTATCTTTTTTGTATGCAACATTTAGTGATGAACAGAAAAAACCTGAAGAGGTTTCTGTTTCTTGGGTTGCACAGCAAGTTCGATCTGGTGAAGTAGAAAAGATTATTGTTCAGGGTGATAAATTGTCTGTTACATTGATAGACGAAACAGAAGCTGTTGCAAAAAAAGAACGTGAATCATCATTGTCGGAAACATTAGTAAATTACGGTGTATCTCAAGATGATTTATCAGGGGTAATCATTGAAGTAAAAAATGAAAGCGGTGTGGGATATTGGTTAATGAATCTTGCACCTATTTTGTTTCCGGTTATATTTATTCTTCTTATCTTTTGGTTTTTATCTCGACAGGTAAAAGGCGCTGGTGGTATGCAGGCATTTACATTTGGACAATCAAAGGCACGAATTATTGACCCGTCAAAACAAAAAATTAATTTCAAAGATGTTGCAGGTAATCGCGAAGCAAAACAAGAATTAGAAGAAATTGTTGATTTTTTACGGAACCCAAAAAAGTTTCTTGATATTGGTGCAGAGATTCCAAAGGGTGTATTGTTGATGGGAGAACCCGGAACAGGAAAAACTTTGCTGGCTCGTGCCGTTGCAGGAGAAGCAAAGGTTCCATTCTTTCACTTGTCTGGTTCTGAATTCGTGGAAATGTTTGTTGGGGTTGGAGCCAGTCGTGTTCGTGATTTGTTTGCTATGGCTAAAAAAGCTTCTCCAGCTATTATTTTTATTGATGAAATTGACGCTGTGGGACGGTCTCGCGGTGTTGGGACAGGGGGTGGAAATGATGAACGTGAACAAACATTAAATCAGATATTGGTAGAAATGGACGGTTTTGATCCAAATGAAAAAGTTATTGTTATAGCTGCAACAAATCGTGGGGACGTTTTGGATCCTGCGCTATTGCGACCAGGTCGTTTTGATCGACGTGTTATGTTGGATTTGCCAGACAGGAGAGACCGAGAAGAGATATTAACTATCCATGCACGTAAAAAGCCATTGGCAGAAGATGTAAAATTATCAGTTATTGCAGAACGAACCCCTGGATTTTCAGGTGCAGATTTATATTCATTAATGAACGAAGGTGCAATTTTGGCAGCTCGTGAAGAACGAACACAGGTATCCCAGTTTGATTTGATTCGTTCTATTGAAAAAGTAATGATTGGTCCAGAACGGAAAAGTCATCTCTTTTCTCCAGAAGAAAAACGCATTACCGCATATCATGAAGCTGGGCATGCAATTGTTGCATCGGTTTTACCAGACGCAGATCCAGTTCACAAGATATCTATTGTATCTCGTGGTCGGGCGGGTGGTTACACATTGAAACTTCCGTTAGAAGAAAAGAAACTTCAAAAACGTGCAGAATTTTTGGATGATATTGCAATGTCATTGGGTGGTTACGTTACAGAAAAAATGATTTTCGGTGATGTTACTACTGGGCCATCAAATGACTTGCAGGTATCATCACGTTTGGCTCGTAGTATGGTAACCAAATGGGGTATGTCAGATTTGATTGGTCCAATTGCATTAGAGGGGAATAATGGACGAGCATTGTTTGGGCAGGGTGTTGACGGACGATCACATTCTGAAAAAACAGAAGCTATGATTGATTCTGAGGTTTCTCGGATTATGTCCGAAGCAATGAAACGTGCAGAGATTGTATTAATCGAACATAGAAAAGCATTAGATGCAGTTGCCGAAGCATTGTTGGATGTAGAAACTTTGGAACAAGATGAATATAATCGTATTATTGAATCTCATGGTCTTCGACCTAAAAAACGAGAAATAAAATAATTTGAGAGGAAATCTAATAAATAAAATCCATTATTATAAAAATAATGGATTTTATTTATTAGATATATGCACTATAATCATATTCATGACAGATATAGCTTTATTGTCCGCCCTCATGGACTCGAACCATGGACCCCAGAGGTATAAGCTCTGTGCTCTAACCAACTGAGCTAAGGGCGGAAAACAAGAACATACTGATTGTATCCTATTTTCTTATAAAAAAAAAGACCCCATCAAGAGAATCATGTTTGATAACATGTCAGCAAAAGTTGGGGCTTTTGTTTGGTATGGAAAAATCATAAGAAATACCAGAACCTACCTCGTTTGAGGTCTTTTGATTTGTGTGGTTCATATCGATGAGAAAAAGCTGGTACTGAAATTATTAAAGCATTATCCATAAAAGATTGCTTACTTTGGGGGGTGCTTTTCTTTCTCATCATGAACATTACTATCAAGAACCACTTTGATGGCAATTATTTCAAAGAACTATATGATAAACACCATATCACTTTGACTTTTGAAATACAATCCTTTATTGTAAAGATATGAAAGATTTTATAGAAGAATTCAAGAAGTTTGCCGTCAAAGGTAACGCAATTGATTTAGCTGTCGGTGTTGTTATTGGAGGTGCTTTTGGAAAAATTGTAACGTCTTTGGTTGATGATATTATTATGCCACCATTGGGCCTTATCAGTGGAAATGTTGACTTCTCTGACAAGGTAATTATATTAAAACAAGCGACAGAAACCAGTACTGCAATTTCTTTGAATTACGGAATGTTTTTAAACACTTCGATTCAATTTGTTATTATTGCCTTCGTTATTTTTTTGTTGGTCAAAGGTATTAATAAATTAAAACAATCCGAATTAGAACAAAAAAAACAACCATCAGAAGATGTTCTCTTGTTGCGTGAAATTCGCGATTCTTTGAAAAAATAATTATTCAAAATGCATTTCTTTTTTATTCTCCAATCTTTCTCGTAATAGGGGATGTTGCTGTAAACGAGTATCTTGTTCAATTATTTTTTTTGCTTCTTCTCGGGCAATTTCTACCATTTTGATATTTCTGATTGCATCCATTCCAATATCAGAAATACCCCATTGTTTGGAACCAATCAGGTCTCCTGTACCACGTAATTCTAAATCTAATTCAGCTAATTCAAAACCATTTTTAGCTTTTAAAAATGCTTGTAATCGGTCTGATGTTTTTTGATTCTTTCCAGTTGATTCAGAGGTAAATAGATAACAATAAGGTTGATGTTCACTACGTTGTACACGTCCACGTAATTGATGTAATTGTGCTAATCCAAAACGCTCTGCTCCTTCTATTATAATCATCGTTGCATTAGGTACGTTTACACCTACTTCGACAACAGATGTGGAAACCAAAATATCTATATCCTGATTGGAAAATTGTTTCATGGTTTCCTCTTTGTCTGCTGGGGTCATTTTGCTGTGCATAATATCTATGGTATATTCGGGAAAGATATTCTTTTGTAATCGTTTTGCCTCTTCTTTTACTGATTTTAATTGTAATGTATTTGCCACAGCTTCATCTGGTTCGTCGATGCGTGGACAGATAACATACAATTGACGACCCTTCTGTAGCTCTGATCGTATTGCTTCATATACAGCTTCACGTTTATTGGGTGTGATAATAGTAGTTTCTACTTGTTTTCTTCCTGAGGGCATCTGATCTATTACTGATAAATCCAAATCTCCGTACATGGTTAATGCAAGGGTACGTGGAATAGGTGTTGCCGTCATAGAGAGAAAATGAGGTGCACGACCTTCTTTTTTTGCTAATGATAATCGTTGTTGTGTTCCAAATCTATGCTGTTCGTCAATAATAACTAATGCCAGATGTTTAAATACAACTGATTTTTGTATTAATGCATGTGTTCCAATAAGAATAGAAATTTCTCCACTGTTTACCCATTTCAATAGTTGTGGACGAGAAATATTTGTCCAAGGTTCTTGGGCTGATGCTACTTTTGTCGGGAATTTACGGCATCCAGATCCAGTAATTAATCCAATTTGAATACCCGAATATTTAAAATAATGCACAAAGTTTTCAAATAGTTGCATTGCCAGAACCTCGGTTGGTGCCATATAGGCAACTTGTAATGTTCCAAAATTTTGTCCGGCAGGTCTGTTGGTCACGATTGCATGTGACAATGTCGCTGCTACAAAAGTTTTTCCAGAACCAACATCACCTTCGATAAGTCGTAACATAGGTTGGTTTTTATGAAAATCATTTACACTTTGTGATATTGCATTCATCTGTGAATCGGTGGGTGTAAAGGGAAATGTTGAAACAAAGTCAGTTATGGATTTTTTAGGTACATTGATGGTGTAGGTTGGTAATGATGCATACAATGCTTTGTCTTGCTGCCGTTTTAATTGTATAAAAAATATTTCTTCAAAAGAAAATCTTTTTTTTGCGCTTTGGTATTGTTTGCTGTCTCGTGGCCTGTGTATCCACAAAAATGCTGTTTTATAAGAGGGGAGATTATAGGTCTGTAGTATATGCTCAGGTAATGGGTCAACGATTGAATCTAGAAATCCTGAAAGAAATATTTTTTCTAATGCGTGCCTAAACCATAATGATGTGACACCTTTGCTCTCTTTGTATAAAGGAATAATTGTTTCTTTTATTTCATTGGTATGTGAAAATAATCCAACTCCCATCATATCGGTATCAGCTGGTTCATGAGATGGATTAAATATTGTCGGAATACCTTTGGTGACGTTTATTTTTCCTGATATTTTTACAATTGATTCCGGAAAGAGGGTTTTTGCAATATAGGGTTGATGAAGCCATGTTACTTTCATGGTTCCTGTTGGATCTTCAACAACAGCTTCTGTTGCTGGAATTTTACTTTTGAATGTTTTTTTTGTTGTAATCTTTTTGATTTTTACAATAATACTGGCATATTCTCCATCTTGTAATGATTGTATTGTTCTTATTCCACCCATATCTGCATAGCGAGAAGGGAAATGATATAATATATCACGTATTGTTTGTATATCTAATTTAAGAAGAGCCTTTGTCTGCAATTCACGTAATCGGTATAAAGAATTAAGAAGCGTTTTCCATGTGTATGTAGAATTCATAATATAATATCAGTATATCATGATATACATACGATAAAAGCCTTCTATTACCGAAGGCTTTTAGGGCAATAAAGATAATTATTATACAGTCAGTATTGCATTAATTTTTTCAACCAATTCATCTAATGTAAAGCTAGCTTTGACTAAATAGTCATCCGCACCCAATTGTTGACCCTTTAGAATGTCTGCTTCATCTCCTAAATTAGAAAAGATAATAACTTTTGTATTTTTTTGGTTTTCCATTTTACGCACTTTTTCTAATACTTCAAAACCGCTCATATTGGGCAACATGAGATCTAAAAGAATTAAGTCTGGTGTCTGATTTGTTAAATAAATAACAGCAGCTTCTCCGTCGGCTGCAGTGTCTACCTTCATGCCGGATGCTTGTAATTTAGTAACAGCCAATCCTCGTAGAAAGTCATCATCCTCAACCATTAAAATGTGTTTTTGTTCGTTCATAAAAGTATTATATAGTATCTTTGATTCCCTGTATACTATAGCATGTCATTTTCTTGATGCAAAGACTTTTTGGGTAGGGAAATGGTAAATATGGTCCCAGTGCCTTCTTTGCTGGTAAATGATATTGCCCCACCTAATTTGTGGATTATTTTCTTTGCAGTAAATAATCCCAATCCTGTTCCATGAGTATGTCGACTTTCTGCATTTGATGCACGAAAAAATTTGGTAAAAATTTGATCATGGTCAATATTGGGTATTCCAATACCGTTATCTGAAACAGTGATAACTGCTTGTTCGATATTATTTGAGGTATGAATAATAATATGTCCGCCTTCTGGGGTGTATTTAATCCCGTTTTCAATTAAATTTTGTAAAACAATGCGTAATTTTGATTGATCTGTATAAATATTCGTGGACTCATTTTCATGTTCTGTTTTAATGGTGATATTTCGTGATCGTGCCTCGAGAAGGAATTCAGTAATAGTATCATCAACTAATGGTTCTAATGGAATTTGTACAAGAGTGTATTGAAAATCCCAAGCTTCACCCTTGTTCGCAAGAATTAATTCTTGTAATAATTCAACTAATTGCTCGCTGCTTTCATATCCCTTGCGAACAATTGTTTGTTGTTCTTCATTTAAATTTCCCAGATCACCATCAACCAACATTTTTAATGTCCATTTAATACCTGTTAATGGAGTTCGTAATTGATGGGCAATCATAGATAAAAATTCACCCTTTTTTTCATTTTCTTTTTGACATGTTTCTAATTCTTGTTGAAGTTTTTCAATGCCTGGGTTCATGGGAACAGTATACACTATGACAGAATAGTTGTCATAATCTTTTCTCTGGAAGTTATTTAGAAAATATGTTAGGGTTACTATATATGGAGAGTTGGCTGAGTGGCCGAAAGCACCTCACTGCTAACGAGGCGTCCTGTTAAAAGGACCGTGGGTTCGAATCCCACACTCTCCGCAGTGACAACCTAGTAGATACATGACCCTATTACCTATGTAATCAGCGTGACCCATGTACCTACTTTTTTGTTATAATATAAGGCATGAACCAATTGATCGAAAAAGCGAAAAAATTTGCTACTGAAGCTCATAAAAATCACACTGAAGATGATACTATCAAAACACCATATATCTTTCATCTACAACGGGTTGCACGTCTCGTACAACTCTCAGGTGGTTCTAATATTGAAATAGCTTCTGCATGGCTTCATGACACAATAGAAGATACCGAAACAAATCTTGAAGATATTAAGCGTGAATTTGGCGATGAGATTGCTGAAATAGTAAACGGACTCACTGATCTACCTGAGTGGGATGAATTATCTACTATAGATAAAAAACTTGCTCAAGCAGAACGTATTTCAAAAGAGAATGATTCAGTTAAGAGAGTAAAGTTAGCTGATCAAATTTCTGGAGGTGAACTTGATGCACGTAACACCTTAATTGACCTTAAAAAAAGAAAAGAAAAACTAGAAGGAGTAATGAAGGTCATTAAGGTCTGTTCTGGTATTAGTGAAGGCTTAGATAAATTAGCAGAAGAGATGTATATGGAGGTTAAATGGTTTTTAAAGAATAGTTAACATGAATACAAACGCAAATGCAAAAAGAGTACTCTGCTATGGAGACTCAAATACTTGGGGTGCTGTACCTCTTACAGATGAAAGATATTCTGCCGACATACGTTGGACTGGAGTTCTTCAAAATCTTCTTGATAATCAATATGAAATCATTGAAGAAGGTTTGTGTGGTAGAACATTTTCTGTTCTAGAAGAAGAAGAACCTCATAGACGAGGAATTACTCATATTGAATCAATTTTAAGAACTCATGAACCACTTGATTTTGTTATTGTAATGCTTGGTACGAACGATATGAAAAATACATTCAATCTGTCTGTTGAAGAAATTGGAAACCATCTACAAGAAACGATTGGTTTAATTAAAAATCAGAATATTAATAACATCCTTATTATTTGTCCGCCAGCCGTAACTAAACCATACGCTACTGAACTAGATTTTAGTATGGAAAGAGCTCTAGAATTATCAGTAGATTTACCTAAAGAATTTGAAAAAATAAGTAAGCAAAATAATTGTTTGTACTTAAACGCTGGTGAAAATATAACTCTTGAAAAAACTGATGGATATCATTTAAATTCAGAACATCACAGTATTCTTGCCAACATGATCTTTGAAAAAATCAAATAAAGAATCAACTATTTGACTCTTCAACCAGCGTTACCTTCTTATCCTTCAATATCAGTCTACTTCTTAAATGTCCGAGTAGCTCTCTTTTTTCTGTGATACTTCCTTCCTTGAGAACGTACTTCGCATATTCTCTAGTCGCAATATCATTCTCATCAATCTGCATTTTTGGTTTACCTCTGACTGCTAATCTTTGTAGTTGGTTGAATCGTTTAATTTCTTCTTCGAGCTTCATTCTCATTCCAAGCTCATTAATATTTACCACATCAATCACTTTGAATAATTCATCAATCAATTCTTCTTCTCTGATGTATTTGTTTTTACAATTCCTGTCTTTTGATTTACTACATGAATAGTAAATATATTTTGCTGTCGTTCCATCTTTCAGTTCCTTATATTTCTCTTGGGCGGTGATTCCTGACTCACACATTCCACAGGTGAATAGTTTTGTGAATGCAAACTCTCTGTTTTCACGAACTATCTTATCTCGTTTCAATCTATCCTGAGCTTTCTCAAATAATTCTTTCGTAATGATTGGTTCGTGTGATCCCTGATACCAGTTGTCACTCCTTCGTGGATATTCAAATGGTCCGTAGTAAATTGGCATATTAAAAATACGATAAACTCCCGACAGTGTCAGGGGTTTATTTCCACGTGTATAAAAATTTAATTCGAATCGAAGCCAGTTGTATACTTTTCTTCCACTCCATCCTTCGTATGCTACTTTCTCAAACATTTGTTTAATCACATGGGCTCTGTCAGGATCTATGATTATCTGACACTTCTTATCCATTTGTTTTTGGTTCAAGTATCCCAGTGGTGCCATTCCAGGCCAGAGACCTGATTCTACTCTTGTTCGAAGTCCACGTTTTACATTGATACCTCTATTATCATTTTCAAGCTTTGCCTGACTTCCAAGAATCATCAGGAGGAATTTTTCATTTGGATTATTACTGAATGTTTGTCCGAAGGTTCGTATCTGCAGAAGTTTACCTGCATCCATCAGATCAACAATTTTTCCAAGATCTCCTGCGTTTCTTGAGATTCGATCAGGTGCCCATGTCAAAATAGCATTGTATTTACCAGATGATATTTCTTCTACTATCTCGTTAAATACTGGTCGTTGTCCTGTTTCTTTAGCAGAGTGAGATTCTCGTTTCATTGATACAATTTCAAGTCCTTCGCGTTCTGCAAGTTGTAACATTTCTTTGATTTGTGAATCAATAGATAGTACTTGTCGTTCCTCTGATTCGCTTGATTTTCGAGCGTAGAGGCAGTACTTCGTCTTTATAACCTTTAAGCCTTTAAAAATAACTCTATTTCATTAAGTGCATTTGCTACACCTTCAGTCATTTCTTTATAAACCTTTTCCAATCTTTCAACTTCTTCTCCATGTTCTATCATTGGTGCATATAAATGGACACAGAGATTACTAAGTTCACTCAGAATGAAAGAAAAATAATCATGAAAAGATATTATAAAATCTTTATCACTTGTTTTGCTTGCGAGTGCGTCGTAAAGCATTTTTTCTTTATCCAAAATAGTATTCATGTGCTTAGTATATCATTCTGAATATTTTTCTCATTCAAGGTATCTTATATAGAACTATCCGATTTGTAAATCTTATAATACTCCCTGCCGAAAACTTGCTCAAAATCATTCATAGAAAGAGAGGCCGGAAACTCATTCGTATGGATTTGTGACTTATGAGTTTTCAAACATTCATATTTTTTTTCTAATTCAATCTTATTAAGTTCATAAAAAAATGATATCTCACTTTCAGATAGACCAAACTCCTTAGACCAATAAGACAATTGAGGCAAGGATTCAGTACCCAGTCTGTCTTTAGAATCATTTATCCAATCTAATATTCTATTTCTATTTAGAGTCACCTCTAAGAAATTTAAAACTTTATTTCTATTTTTTTCTATATACTCTCTTCCTACCTTATGAAGAAGAACGTGATCCTTGTTACCATAACCTCCATTTTTATCATAAGAAACTAAGACGAAAGGAGTTTGTATCTTATTATCAGTAATTATTTTATCGAGTTCACTAAGCAAAGTCTCTGTTTCCTGATTTATAAATGGTAAAGCATTACTTCCTTGATATTGTGGTTCGCAAAAAGGTAAATAAAATATTTTATGAATATTTAGGATAGTACTCACTGATGCAATTTCTTTTTTTCTAATAAGTGTTTTTTTCTGACCCTCAACTTCTTCTGCTGCAGCGTAGATAAGTATGCACTTTCTTCCATTTTTTTGTAGGTAATTGATTGTTCCAGCAGAAAGAAAGGATTCGTCATCAGCATGCGCATGTATGAAAACTACAGTGACATTTTTAGGAAAGATATTACTAATATTTAGGAGTATATTATTCATGGTTATATCTTACAATTTCCTTTAATATAATAAAATCTTTTTCTATGGAATTTTCTGGTGTAGTAAAGTTGTCAATATATCGGTAGGCATCTTTAGATAATTTATCCCTTTCAATTAATGCCTTAGTTGAGTTCTCTGCAAAAAGCTTAAAATCAAATAGCGGTGTCTTTAAAACTGCATTGATGTCTGAGTAGTTTATATGTGAAAAAGGTACATCCCATACTATAACTGGTAAACCATATGATAGAGCTTCATTAACAACGGTGGGAAAATTGTCTAATATTGAAGGGTAAATAAAAACTGAACTTTTTAGAAAGAAATCTCTTTTTTCATCTTCTTTTATCCATTTAATATATTCCAGTGAAACCAACTTATTCAGTTTAAAACGCTGGATTAATTTATCTAACGCTTGCTGACTAAAAGAGTCATCAGTCCTACCAATGACTGCTACTTTAATAGGTCTATTAATTAATAATGAGATATTTTCTAATATATCTTCTAAATATTCTACACCCTTTCCTGATTCCATCCTTGCCATGTAAACAAAATCGTACTTCATATTTAGACATCTTTTTCCAACACTTTCCTTTTTTAGTATCATGGGTTGTTGTAGCCAAACATGGGAGTCTTTAAAGTAATTTTTTATGTAAAATTCTACAGTCCTATTACTTGCAATTATTTGTATATTTTCAAACACGTCGCGAGCCTCTTTATAATGTTCTAAAATATAAGATTTTTTAAATTCATCTATTTGAGATTGAGAATGATTTACTGCGTCTTTTTCGAAATCCTTAGAAGGGTTAATTGGAGAAACAACAAATGGCATTGCGTGAAAAATAGTAGCGAAAGGAACTTTATTTTCTAAGGTAATACTTAACTTTTTCAATAAGTCCCAATACTCTAGTGTAAGAACAACTAAATCAGGTTTTGTATCCTCAATTATATCAATAATATGGTCAGTTACTTCATCAATATTTCTTAAACTCCACCCTTCAAAAGATACTTTGTGATAAAGAAAATTAACTTTATTATATTTATTTTTTACCTCAAGAGTATCCTTGTGTTCACTCAGAGAAAGTACACTTATTTTATGTTCTTCTTGTGTATATTCAAGCTGAGAAAATATTCGTCTTAAATAACTACTTTCTAGTGATAATTGATCGAATGTTATGTAAAGCAATTTCATTATTCTATATTTTTAGATGAAGCTTTTTCAGCAATTAATAATAGATTTCTTACTAATGTATATGGATTATATTTTTTACTTCCCATTTCATAGACAATATTTCTGTTGAGTTTGAGACAGTATTTTATTGCTTCTGATAACTTTTGTGGCACTTCACTCTCCTGTAATGAACTCACATTTATTATTTTACCTAAGAGGTTGCTGTCTATGGCTTCGCATACAGCATCATTACCAGTCCATGTGATACCTGCAACAGGAATCCCGCACGACAATATTTCTCCGAGAACTCCTGCCCCTGCCTCTGGAAAGGATTTATCAACGGTATAGATAGCACATCTCGCATTGGTAATTATATCCATCTTTTCCTGCCCAGTCTTAAAACCTAATAAATTAACGTGAGGAAGATGGAACATGGCTTTATACTCCTCGTAATACTCTGGCTGATAAACCGTCTTTCCTAATATATAGATTGGGATATCTAATAACCCCGCGGCAGTAATAGCATAGTGAGGTGCTTTGTCTTTATCAAGCCTACCTAGCCATACTAAGTATTCTTGAGGTTTTTCAACAAAATAAGGATCTTCATTTACTCCATTATGAAATAATAAAGCTTTTACAGGTTTTTGTTCTTTGTAAGTTTCTACCATTTCATCCGAATAGCAAAAAAGTATTTTATCTTTTCCATTAAAACTTTTTTTCTTGTATTTATAAGGGTGAAGTTGATAACTCAGTAGAGAATTTGCACAATTTTCAAAAGGCACTACCCACTCATCTTTATCAAAATATTCGTGCCCAGCAAAAAGAAAATCACATTTTCCATATATACTAAGAAATTCTTGATATGTATGCGAATTTAATTGTTTTGGGAAATATTTTGCATTTGGAACATGTTCAGGCAACCACATTGGCCCAGTTATTATTACCTCATATCCTTCTAGCTCGGAAGCTATTTTTGCAAAATGCCAAATACGTTTTTCAGAGCTTCCCATGTCAAAGTTTGGAAAGGTGTAATTATTTGGATTATTATAATCACAAACTATTATTTTTTTCATAGTATATTTATACAGATAGATGCTCCTGGCTTAATAAAACTTTTTTATTTTCATTAAAGATGTAAACATCACCAATAATTTCTATCTCGTTATTTTTTAATATGAGTCCCGCATTTTCTGGTAATGCTAATATTGGAATTTTAATTTTATTAAAGGCCTCAAATATTTTACTATCAAGATTTTCTTCATAATGGCAAATTATGGAATAATCATTGAATAAATTCATTCCTGAGTGGTATTGATAGTCTTCATTGTTTTCTTCTTCAACAGTTCTAATATCTTTCCCAAAGATGATAGCTCCAGCACTTCCTCCATATATGATTCCCTCATTATCTATATACTCAATGAATTTTTCGTTTAAACCTCTTTTTTTTACATAATTAAGAAGAGCAAAAGTATTTCCTCCTCCAATATAAATAGCATCAAAACCAGAGAATTCTGGAATTTCATCATCTTCAAGCAACATTGTAAAATCTACATCTTTGTCATTGCAATATGTTCCAATCAGTGAAGAAAACCAATCATAGCAACCTTCGTATCCAATTAAATCAACTCCCATAGCGACTGGGATGTAAAGTATTTTGCTATTGTTTTTTAATAAACTGAAGTATTTTCTATCTAATTCTTTTGTTTCAGGAATATCACCTCCTCCAGATATGAATATTTGTCCTTTCATTATTTTAGTTGGTTTAATATATTATTAATAATTTCACTTGGTATGCTGAATTCCATTTGAGTAAGAAACCCTTCCGTAGACTGATTGATTTCAATATATATGTCCTTACCTTCACTTTCTTTTAATTTTGTTAAAAATAAACTATTAAAATTTCTATCATTCTCAGTTTTTATTACTTCTACAACATTTTCTTTGGTAATAGATGCTTCGTTACCCCACTTATTCCATTCATCAAAAGATAAGTTTACAATTTTCTCAACATCAAATCCTAAGGCTTTGTTCCTATCAATAAATCTTTTTGAGAATTGTCTAAGTCTATAACCATGGTCTTTTCCTGATGGCACCACCCCATCACCTGCAATCAATACCATACTTCTCACAGCATCAAGTATGGATGATATCTTGTTTGTATCAATCTCTTTATTTTCAGAATATATTTCAGAGAATTCTGGGAGATAATCAGCATCTTTTTTTATTGCCCAATTAAGTCTCTCCACTCCGAAACCAAAATCAGTGATAGTTATTTTTTTATTTTCATCTACAGGATAATCATATATGTATACACATTCACCCAATTCGACATTCTGAAAGTATACTGAAACAGAAATATTATCGAAACTCTTTTCTCCATGCGAAGAATGATTACTCTCAATATTGAATCTAAGATCGGAAGCTTTAATGCCCTGCTGTTCAAGCATACGAATAAATTCATTACAGGTATCAATAAAATCATTTGGAGTAGATTCAGTAATCCCTATTGAAAAGTTTACAAAAGAAGTTGAAGTTCCCTCCGAAACTTTGTCCATAAATTGACTCCTTATTACGGGTTGGAATATTGCAAATTTTTCTTTTTCAAACCCTCCTTTTTCTCTTGTTAGTGTTTCTAAATGCTGAATACCTGCTGTGGTAAAGAAGGTGCTATCTTTTGACGGTCTAGAAACTTTATCTGGCTCTCTTCTAGGGATGTCTTTAAAGTAATCTGAGAAATCCTCAATATTATTAAACCCCTCCACTTTACTTTCCTTATCTTCAATTACTTCTGTATCTGTAGATGTGTTAATCCTTAACATTTCCCCATCTTTTTCTGAAACAAGGTTTAACTTCCCAATAATAAAATCTTTATTAATATTTATTTGCTCAAACTGTTTAGAGTTATAGTTTTCCATACACTAGTAAAGCCTTACTTTTTGCTCTAATAATAGTTTCGTAATATTAGGAATATTTTTCAGCTCTTCTTCCACAAAAGACTCAACCTCCTTCTCGTTTGTAAAATCGTCAGGTAGAGTTATGCATGTCACCCAAGGATCTAGCAAATCTCTTCCACTCTGACTTATTAATGAAACCTCATTTGGTATATTAAACTTTTCGTATATTTTTCTACTAATTTCTGAAGCTGCAACATAGTAAACCTTACCAATATGATAAACAGGGTTCTTTCCACACGCTCCTTCCATGCTCATGAGCCTCATTGGGGTTATTAATCCATTTATACGGTTACCTCTTCCGACTAACCCTTCATCTCCGCTTTCTATTGAGGATCCCGTAGCTGTTAGATATAACTCAGTATTTTCGTAATTATCTCTTGTATTAATATGAATATCGAATGATTCAATACCTGCATTTTTGATAATATCTTCAATAAGAAGACGTGAAAAATCTATATTTTCTTTATATTCATCAATATTTTTTACAAAAGTTGAAATTTGAGGAATACACAAGGTTATGTCGTATTTATCCTCGTAACGGAACGCCATTACCTTAATATCTGAACCCATCCAAGGATTTTTACTTTTAAATTCAGATGAATTTAATTTCTCCTCAATATCTAATGCTAATTTTTCTAGTTTACTATATGGAGCATAGCCAACCCCCAAAGATGTATCATTAGATACTAAATGCTTAAGTTCTTGTATATCATCTAAACTTCTTGGTTCAAACCAGAATTTTCTAGTACCTTTTTCAGAACCAGCCTCTTCAGTTTTACCGGGACTACTTTGATTACTAAGATTATAATGAAACTCTAAATCTGTTTCCGGATCAATCATTGGAAACTTTGAATGTAAAAATTCTTTAGCTGTAGATAAAAGTAATTCTTTTACTGGAATAATTATATCTCCAAATTTTGTTGAGGCTCTACCATTAATTAATACTCTTATAGGATTTATTAGCTTCCCTTCTCCAAAACGGACAGAAGAAGCTCCACCTAATAATCCAACTTTATCAAAATTATGATGCAAAACCGCACCAAACTTTTTTAGAGTATAGTTTGAATAGTCAACAGAAAGCTGTTCTGCCAAAGCATCAGACAAGGTGTCAGGGTGCCCAGAACCTTTTCTTTCTACAAATTCGTATACTGGTGCAAATATTTCTTTTTTTGTTATATATATCATATTTATTTTCCTTCAATAAAATCTTCTACTTTAGTTCTTGCTACATCATCTCTATATTGAACTAGAGGTGATTTGAATGCATAAGCACTTATGGCTTCAAGATTCCCACTTATTCCTCTATCTAATGCTACTTTCATTGCGCGAATTACGTCAATCATAACTCCAGCACTATTAGGACTATCTTCAACGCTTAATTTCAAATCTATCTCATAAGGCACATCGCCAAACTGCTTACCTTTTATGTTTATATAACAGACCTTATTATCTTTCATATGAGGAATATAATCACTAGGACCAATCCTCACTGCGAAATTACTATCTGTTTCTGGAATAATTGATGCAACAGACTGAGTCTTTGATTTTCTCTTACTCACTATCCTCATTTCGTCCTTCATGTTTAGGAAGTCAGTGTTTCCTCCTATATTTAATTGATAAGTACTATCAATAGTCTGTCCACGATCATATATTAATCTTGCGAGAGTTCTATGTAATATAGTTGCCCCTATTTGAGATTTAATATCATCTCCAGCACAAGGTAAACCTTTCTCTTTAAACTTTTTAATCCATTCCTTATCGGAGCAGATAAATTCTGGAATTGCATTTATAAAACCAACTCCAGCCTTAATTGCTTCATTTGCGTAAAATCTCGCGGCCTCTGCACTTCCTACTGGAAGGTAACAAATAAGCATATCTGCGCCACTTTTACTTAAAACATCAGCAACGTCGACTGATTCTTGAGATTCATCGACTAATATGACTTCCGACATGTGTTCAGCAACACCATCGAGTACTGGTCCCTTAGATACATTAATCCTTTTTTCTTCAACCTTAGAGAAAACTTTTGTACAATTGGGTTCAGTAAAAATTGCATTTGATAAATCACTGTTTACTTTTCTTGAGTCAACATCAAAAGCAGCAACAAATTCAATGTCTGATATTTTGTAACCTGCAAACTCTTGATGTACTAGACCTGTCAGAGTATTGTTATTATTAGAGTAATAGGATACTCCTTGAACTAAAGAACTTGCACAGTTACCTACTCCAACTAATGCAACTTTTATTTTTTTATCATACATGATATTTAATTAGGAATTAGAATTATTAAAAATCATTATTTACATGTCTATATTATATACTCTCATATATTTTGATTCCTGGAAAGGAAGAATTTTATAAATTGTTGTGTTATAATGTATATATCTCAGAAATTGGCATTTGTTGGCATTTGAACCCGACCCACAAGCATATTTTATGTTTGTAAAATTATCCTCAGAAACCCTTGTGGTGCTTGGAGCTCTGGGTACCATACCCATGGCCTCCGCAAAATGAAAGGAAATTTTATGGTTTTGTTTTCGTCGCTTTGTCCACATACTTGTAATATACTACAATATTGTTATACTACACAACAAGAGTATACTGTTCTTGTGGATACTCCAACGACAAAACTTGGCAGAAATATAAAACGCATTCGCGAGCGTAAGCAAATGTCGCAGGGCGACATTTGTCGTGCAACAGGTTTTGACCGCGCTCAAATGAGCAACATTGAATCAGGGAATGGTAATCCGACGTTCGCGACAATTGATAAAATAGCTAAAGCACTCGGCGTTTTGAGTGATAAACTTTTAAGATAAATAATATGAAACAACTTTCACTAGAATATATACGTCATACCCTGGCTCATTTGCTGGCGGCAGCGGTGGTAAAAAAATATCCTCATGCCAAATTAACACTTGGTCCAGCGATTGAAAATGGTTTTTATTATGACATAGACTTTTCTGGTGGTGAAACTCCAGGTGATAATGATTTAATGAAGTTGGAAAATTTGATGCGAAATATTCTGCCGTATTGGACTGAATTTACTCACAAAGAAATTCCCGCCGATGAGGCGCGCTCTATTTTTGCAGGCAATCCATTTAAGTTGGAGTTGATAAACGAAATTGCCGAGCGTGATGAAAAAATTACTCTCTACACAATCGGCGATTTTACCGACCTCTGTCGTGGTGGACACTCAAAAAATCCCGCTAAAGAAATCGCACCCGACTCCTTCAGTCTCGATAAAATTGCCGGAGCCTACTGGCGTGGGAGTGAGAAGAATCCGATGCTGACGCGCATATACGGACTGGCATTCGCGTCTGCAAAAGAGCTGGAAGAATACCGTACACAACAAGAAGAAGCAAAGAAACGTGACCACCGCTTACTCAATGAAAAACATGATTATTTCATGATTTCAGAGGATGTCGGCAAGGGTCTACCTCTCTATCTACCCAATGGCGCATATATCCGAAAGAAATTGGAAGATTTCATGTACGAGAAAGAGCTTGCTCACGGCTATAAATATGTGTACACGCCCATTTTGACTCACAAGCGCCTCTACGAGCAGTCAGGACATCTTGATCATTACCACGAAGACATGTATAGCCCAATTTCGATAGAGGGTGAGGAATATTACCTACGCCCGATGAACTGTCCTCACCATCATCAAATATTTCGCCATCGCCCGGTTAGTTATCGAGACCTTCCTCTACGATTGGCTGAATTTGGCTTAGTTCATCGATTTGAGAGATCTGGAGTACTTACAGGACTCATTCGTGCTCGCTGTTTTACTCAAAATGATGCACACATCTATTGTGAAAAGAAAGACTTGAAAAAAGAATTACTTGATGTATTGTCATTGTTTAAAGAGGTGTACGACGATGTCTTCAGTATCCAAAATTATTGGTTCCGTCTTTCACTCCCTGATTTTGAAAATACGGAAAAATTTGGGGATGTCGAAAATAGGATGATGTGGGACGAAGCCACCGAGTCTGCACGCACGGCTTTGCAAGAATTTGGAGCACAGTATGTCGAGGGAGGTGGCGAAGCGGCATTTTACGGACCAAAAATTGATGTACAAATACGCAATGTGAATGGTAAAGAAGATACTATTGCCACGATACAAATTGATTTTTACTCGGCAAACCGTTTTGATTTAGCTTTCACGAATAGTGATGGACAGAAAGAAAAGCCGGTGATTATCCACAGAGCAATTATGGGTTCATTTGAAAGGTTTTTTGCATTTCTTATAGAGCAATATGCAGGTGCGTTTCCGACATGGTTGGCGCCTATGCATGTTTCCATATTGCCGGTAAGTGATAAACACAACGATTACGCAAAAAAAGTTTTGGAAACCTTGCGCGCTGGCGGAATACAAGTCTCGGTAGACAATTCAAAAGAGACGCTTGGGAAAAAAGTACGCGAGGCGAAAAGTTCAAAAGTGCCATATTTTATTGTGATTGGTGATAAAGAAGTGCAGGCAAACACAATCGCTATTGAAAGTCGCGACGAGGGCAAGCTTGGAGCAATGTCAGTTGATCTATTTCTTAAAAAAATTCAAGAAGAAATCACAACACGCAAAGGTTCGAGCAAAGGTTAATACATCACCGCCAAGACATTTTAGTATCGGAGTCAACTCATTGTCCTATGACAGTGATACGACCAGAGTAGATTAATATTATGAAAAATACAAAAGCCGCATTTCATTGGATTACTAATATTCTTGAACAACACAATATAGTCTATAAAATTTCTGGTGGTTTTGCTGCACGTATATATGGAGTTGATCGGGAGCTTGCAGATATAGATATTGAAGTTGAGGATGCTAATATATTAAAAATTGCTGAGGACGTAAAACCTTTCATTATATTTGGTCCTGCTCGGTACACAGACAATAATTGGGATCTTGAACTCATAACGCTTAAATATGAGGGACAAGAAGTCGACATCTTCGGAACAAAGGCAAAAATCTTTAATCACGAAACAAAACAATGGGAGCCTTGCCCTGGTAATTTAAAAAGCATCGAAATAAAGGAAGTTTTTGGTAAAAGTGTTCCAGTAGAATCTAAAGAATCTCTTATTGCCTATAAATCAAAACTTGCTCGTGAAGTGGATATAGAAGATGTAAAACAACTATTAGATTCCGACTCACATACCTCAATTGTGATACAATAAAATCGCTCGAAATAGTTTCGAACTTTGTCCAGCAAACACCGCCAATGGGATAATAATCATGCGCAGTATGGTTGATAGCCCAGTGTCGCAAAGTCGGATGCCCAAAGGGTGGACTCTCCGCTAGGACAATTTATTATCAGTCTCAACCCATATACATATGAAGTATCTAAATATTGAAATTAAGGCGAGGTGTACAAATCACGAGAAAATTCGAGAGATATTAAAATCCCGTAATGCGGATTTTAAAGGAACAGATCACCAAATTGATACTTACTTCAAAGTTAGTCGTGGTAGGTTGAAATTACGTGAAGGAAATATTGAAAATTATCTGATTTATTACGAAAGAGAAAATAAGGAAGGACCTAAACAGTCAGATATCATACTTTTCAAATCAGATCCAGGAAGCTCGCTTAAATCTATACTAGTTAGTGCAAATGGAATACTAACTGTCGTAGATAAGGAAAGAGAAATCTATTTCATCGAGAATGTTAAATTTCACATTGATACTGTTCAGGAACTCGGCACATTCATGGAGATAGAGGCAATTGATGAAAATGGAATTATTGGAAAAGATCAATTACTCGAGCAGTGCAACAAATATTTAAAACTTTTTGAAATTCCAGAATCTGAACTTCTCGCAGTTTCCTATAGCGACTTATTGCTAAAAAAATCAGAAAACTGACCCTGACTCGAGTACATCAATTAGCCAAGCCAAAAGATGCCCGAATTCTCTTGCGTTACCTCACCACTCTAGTATCATGTCCCGCCAAGACATTTTAGTATCGGAGTCAACCCACCTACCCGAATAGATGGTGCGACCCACGTACATAAAAAGGTAAAACATGGGTATTAAACCTTGCTTTTTCTGTCTTTCTATGTTATAAAAGTAATAAATTTAAATCATAAAAACTATGGGCACATTAACAAAAAAAGAAAGGTGGGGTTCTTCATCTTCTAATTCTAAACTTCGAGAACAAATTGAAGCAAAGATGATGGAGTTGAATACGGCAGACCTTCCAACCATCACCGACTACCGTGTTTTGCAAGCAAGGTGGAATTATTCATCTTTTAATTCTAAACTTGAAAAACAAATTGAAGCAAAGATGATGGAGTTGAATACGGCAGACCTTCCAACCATCACCGACTACAATGTGTTGAGAGTAAGGTGGTATTCTTCATCTTCTGATTCTAAACTTCGAGAACAAATTGAAGCCAGGATGATGGAGTTGAATACGGCAGACCTTCCAACCATCACCGACTACAATGTGTTGAGAGTAAGGTGGTATTCTTCATCTTCTGATTCTAAACTTCGAGAACAAATTGAAGCAAAGATGCTGGAGTTACTTTCCTTGATAAGTGACACAAACAAACCTGAAGAGTTTGTGACATTGGTTAAAGCAACCGTGTTTAAAAATCTTCCTGAGTTTTTCAAGCAACCATTGAAAGAAAAGATCAATTCTCTTGTGAAATAAGAAAGAAAATTTGTATTTTCTAAGGCCCTTCGTTAATCGAAGGGTTTTTATTTTGATGGAAAAAATAGGAAAAAATAGTGACAGACAACATTTTAGACATACCCACAATATCTATCCTGACTGTTCGGAGCGTATAATATTTATTATATAAAATTACAGGTGAGTGACTCTTTTTCCCCTTATAAATCTTTTCCAATATAATTTAGATATGACTTTTTAAATTGCTCTTTCTT